>BNJS01001602.1_pt1 | contig 258804 bp, 249 predicted proteins | sample 8540461 | NCBI WGS metagenome assembly BNJS01 (sample SAMD00202454, study PRJDB9452) | human saliva metagenome | isolation source: human saliva | place: Japan | reverse complement strand
TTTCCATATTTCTCCTTACTTTCTACTAGTTCCCCGGAAATATGGAAACAAAGTTATATCTTAAAAAAATGAGCGAATTATGAGTGAATAAATAGTGTTTTTTGTAGAGCCTGATTTTTCTAATAGATATTAGTCAACAATCCTTAAATACCTGAATAAGTCTCTACTAACAACTGAATCTTACGTAAAACTTCTTGCTTTTTCCGTTCACGCGCTCCCTGTCTACGAGAAGTTGGTGGAATAATCGAATCTAAATCAGTCCCACTGTTTTCAGCATAACCTCGTTGAATTGATTTGTCTATGAATAATTGGTAATCAGCTACAAGGTTCTCAGACTCAGCTAGGTCATGGATTGCGATTTTCTTGCGTTCCTTGCCATATTCATAGAAAGCATTGATAACCCCATCATGGTCTTTCAATTTTTTTGCAAATCAGTGTCATTGATAAAGCCGATAACCAACTCTTCTTTGGCACGAATATCGATACTAGAACGAATTACACGACTAACTTCTGCTTTCATTACTTCTTTAGACTCAGAATTCTTCGATTTTTCAACAATCAATTCCAAAATATGTCTTTTCTAATGCAACCTTTCTCATTATTTCTTCGTTTGAGTGTTTATCACGGCTAAGATAAGAGTATTGAATTATCGTATAGTAGCACTGACCGTGAACAGGATATTCTTTTAACCTTATCAATGCACTGTCAATAATATCAATCAGCCATTGCCGATGAGCATAAAGCGGAAATTCTCTTGTACGAAAAATCCCTTGCCGATCTTAAAAAATCATACTCTAAAATGCCTAATTCCAAGCAGATTTTTGAGGAATTTGAAAAACTGAACGAAAAAAAGAATACCCTTATGCAAGAGTATTCTTCATCAAAAATCTGAGATGACCGAACTGTATCAAATCAGGAAAAAAACTACGAGAAATATATGAGGAAAGAGATGGAGGGGTGATTACTTTTTTTCATCTCTTTTTGGTTTTCATATATTAAATAACTATTCCTAATATCAATCCATTCATTACTTAAAGAACTATTTAGCTTGCGAAATATTCTTTCAGAAAGATTAATTTTTGACTCGAATACAGCATTTTCATAGAGTAATAGCACTTCTACTATTTGAGGTAAAATCATGCTTGTTTTCACTGAACGCTTTTCATATCTGCTACATATTTCATTTATTTTCTCATATATATCTTCAGATGACTTTTTCAAAGAATGTAACTTAATAGCTCTATCAAAAAAAGGCTGCTGGATACTATAAAAACTTAATAACAACGAGGAGTAATCATCCATACCACTTATGAAAAAGCTTTATAATAAAGAATAAAAAAAGCAAGAACTGAAAATAAATAGTACGGAAACGACATTTTCTCTGCTATGCGAGAAGTAAACAGGGAATTTTCGTGTATGTTAGCCAATAACTTTATTTCCTCTTTTTGATATAGAGGCATTACTGTAGTAAGGCTCGCTATTATAGTTTGGAATTCTTTTTCTCATTAAAACTATTATCAATAAGTCCAACTTCTCTAATGCGATGTCCTTTATCAAAAAAACACTTTTTATAATATGATGACATATACTCGACCACTAAAAATCACACCTGATATGACAAGGAAAAATCTTAGCAGGAATAAATAATGTTATCCCCTGAAAAATGGCTAACGCAAATGCTATCGCACCAAAAAAATGTCTTGAGCTAAAAGCAAACCACTTAGACAAAAATAAAAATCTTTATTTTGAGGATTATTTGCTAACATTTTTTCCATCCTCCGTTAATATCATACTTGCTTCATATAGAAACTCATTCCTATATGAAGCATTCGTTGTAATTGGCAATATATATTTGCCATGACAATTTCGCAACTTTTTACCAAATCCACAAATACACGGCATATGACCTCTATACTTATTGTTGTATACAATAAATACTATTTCCTTATATTGTTCCTTGGTCAACTTCAAATCATTTAAATAATAATCAAGCAACCCTTTATAGCCATGTTTCCTATCACCAAATGGATAAGTCTTATATTTTTCAAACCAATCCAAGGTGTATATAAAGGCATTCACAAACTTCTCAATAAAAGCTATAAAAGACGGATTTTCATTTAAGAAATATATCATTTCACCTATTGTTGCTAAACAAACATTACCATCTTGATAGATGTGTTCTATATGTTCTGGATAATCGTATACATAAAAATTTTTGGAATGCTATTTGGGAAGTTTTTTTGAACTGTGAGCTTAATATTTCTTTTCGCCTTGAGCAATATGTCCATCATAATCCAAGGAGTATTTATATACCCCTTGGATTATGTACTCTATATCATTATCCACTATCGTTAATCTCGGTTGACTATCTAACAATTGCTTGATTTCATAGCTTAATCCATAACTCATACTACTTCTTCCAGGGTTTTGTAGGTGTAATTCTTGTAGGCGTTTCAAAGGTTTCTGCAAAGACTCTCGTGTTAATATCATTATGAATACTTTGTTTGAATTTTCGTTCATCCTCAATGTTCATAAAGTCATTTAATGCCGAAACCCATTTGCTCATATTACTCAACCTATTGTCTGTATATCGTTCGATAAGATTTTCTCTTAAATCAACTGGATTTAATATTTTGCCATCTTGCATTAGAGATATACTTCTATTGCTAAAGCCAACAATGAAAGCATTTACTATGTCTGAAACAGATAAAAACCATTCATTTTTTATACTGTCTGCAACTAATGCTGAAATTAGAATTGACGATGGCTTGTCTCCGCTCAATTTGCTTCTGTCATAATAAATATCTCTATGTCTTTTGATAAACTGAACAGCTCTTTGCAAACTTGATCTATAGTAATAGGTTGGTATTTTTTCTGCACTTGCAAACACCATCCTTATATCATACGGTAAATTATTGTATTGCTCTGATTTCATATCAGTACTTAAATGTCGATTACTAATTTCCAAAAACCAATCACCAAATCCAAGAGGATTGCTTGTAATCCAATCATAAACAGATAATTCTTTATTTGTTATAGCAACAGTTTTTTCTGCATTTGAATATGAAACTCCCGAGTTAATAATTTCGTTTTTTGTCGAAATATCTTCGTCAACTGATGGGACAATATCCAAGGAAAGCCAACGCCATCGGCTACTTCTGCGTATTTTAGCGTCCAGCAGTTTCTATCTTCTTTTTCTAACTTATCGGAGTAAATTCCACTTTCTTTTATGCAATCCCCAACATCATTTTTTACACTTTTTGCATCAGTGTCTTCCTTTTTTCTTTTCAATATTGCCAATACATCTAAGTCATAATCATGCTCTTTACCATCGCGGTATGGGCGTATTGTTGTTCCTATCAAAAATGAACCCTGTGGATAAAAATCAGAATCCAAACCTTGTTCATCTAAATATTTTGATAAGGCAGCATACTTATCTCTGGCATTTTTCTCCATTGTTGGCGATAAGTCCAAATCATGTAACGAATTCAAGATATATTTATCTCTTTTTATCATAATTACCTCCTATATTTCTGCAATTCTCCTATTAATAAAAGCAACATCTTCTTCACTCAAAGCATATTTTCTATATAACTGATTGTCGATTTCTTCAATTGATTTATCCCAATCAATATCAGATGTTCTGCTAAAATTTTGCATTGGAACATATTCCCATGTTTCAGACTTATTACCTTGAGTTACTTTTAATATTGCTAATAAAATTCTGCAAAATTTAGTCTTTATATATTTAAGTAACGCTTCTGCTTCAAATTGACTATCAAACACACCAAAACCTATAAATGTTTGAGTTATTCCATCTCCTGGCATACCAAGCACGGGTTTACTAATCATTCTTGCAGGCTCATCTCCTAGCGTCCCCGATGCTCCATTAGAAAATGGAACAAATACTTTGTATTTATCAATCCAAATCTCATCCTCTACATATTTTTGGGGAATATATCTATATGCTCTAGCTCTTTTTATCAAACCTAATACTCTAATACTATTAGTTTCTTTTTTTTCTTCTGTAAAAGCATCTAACCTTTCCATTATTATCTGTCTAAATCGTCTGTCTTTACCATTGCTACCAATAATAGATCTATATTCAGGATAATCATTATATAGCAGATCTAAATTGAATTTGTTTTGACTATAAATTATAGTCCTGATACTATCTTGTTCCTCTCTCCAAACTTTGTTTCTAATTACATTTAATTCAGGATAACTAACAAACTTGCCGATTTTCCCAAATTCCACTCTAGAATCTCTATATGTTATAGCAATTCCTCCTGGAATGAGTATATCCTTAAATACTTTTGCACTATCGCTTTCAAAAAATGGAACCTTTAAATGCGGATCATTTTAACATTTTTTTATTCCAATCTGACGGTGTTTTTCCTGCATCAAATAAAAATCTTGCAGGCGTAATTAGAATAGCTATATCTCCTATATTATATGATGTTTCCAAAAACATATGATATATTGGATCATCACTTGAACTTGTTCCTTGTGCCGACGCTTGATATGGCGGATTCCCAATTATAGCTCCAAATTTCACTGTTTTCTCACCTGCCTTAATTTCATCTTTCAATGTTATTTTACTAAAATCTTTTTTCTGCCTTAATAATCTACTTATCTTTTCATAATCTACTTCATCTTTATCATTTTTCACATCAATTAAATCATACGCATTGAACCATGCCGCAATATTTTCAACATTGATGTCTAATATCTCATAGAACCTTCTAGTAAATTCATATGCAACAGATGATGTCGGAATAGAGTAAATAATATCCCTTACATCTTCGTGTGAATATCCAAGTTCAGATGTCAATCTCTTATATAAGGAAACTGCATATTCTCCTGATTTGCTTGCTATATCAAGCAACTTATCTTGATTAGACACAATCTCTTTTAATCCCTCTTTAGGTAATAAGCCAACCATTTCATCGCACACCTTAGATGGTGTGATAACCTCTGATTCAGACATTCTATTAAACTTTTTGATAGATGTCATTGCTCTTGTAAGCGGCGCAACCGATTCATCACAAGCAAGCATTGAGATATTTTGTATCTTATAATCCAGCCTGCTACGCTTGAACGGATTCATTACCTTGCTTATCTTTTCAATGATGCCTTTATCTAAGAATAAATTCTTAGATAGCCTAATATTTTCATCCTTATCAATCACGCTTAAAATATCATCAAGTGAAGCCACTTTATCCTTTGTCAAGAAAGAAAAGAACAAAATCCTCTGATAATATGTTTTAATCTGACCTTCTAATTTCTCTATTTCTTTATCGTTTTTTTCTTCAGTGTAATCCTTACTCTCCGCTTTCTCTTGATTTCCCTCCGAATTTTCGACTTCCTCACCAGCTTCATCAATATCAAGTTCATCGCCTTCACCTTGGTTTTGGATCTATTGTAAGTCCCTTTTTAGAACTAAATTCTGCCTGTTGCTCAATGACTTCCCTAATAGTTTCATCATTTAATATCGACAAATCTACCGGAATATCCAAGACTTCATCCGATACACTTCTTTGATTGTTGTACTCACTGATTGCCTCTAAAAATATTAGTCGCATCTACCTCCTTAATTTTATTATGATTCATCATAATGACTGGAGATATTCTAAGTTCTTCGACAATTCTTTCCTTTAACTTGCTATTTCCATTTTCTTCTGTGTTGACATTATAAATTAGCGATTTTTGTTCCTGCATTCTAAACAACCTGTCAGGATCAAAAATCAACAAGTAGTGTCTGAGGTTTTAAGTTCTCTTTAATAAATCCTTTTTTTCACTGGATAATGTCCTGATATATTGATTTTGTAGTCTAAAAAAATAGACTGATCATATTCTTGTGGAGATGATGTGTCTTTAAAAATAAAAGCATAGTATCCCATTGTTCAACAGTAGAGCCGGTGAGCATTCTATTAACAGTTAGTGTTATAGTCTCCTTATTTAAGTCTTCACATTCCTTTATTTTTATTCTTTATATCACTTGGTTTTTTATATATCTTTCCTGCATCAACTCCTGATATATTTATAATTTCATACTTACCAAGATTCTTAAAAGTGTCTTTTCGCTTACTTAAAAGTTCTTCCATGGCATCACAAGAGGCACAATACGGAAGTACCATTACCATATGACGGCACATCTTACCTTCTTTAATTTTGTCATAATCTAAGAAACCAAGTAGGTTCTCATCTTCTTTGCTACCATCTATAACTTGAAGCAATTCCAAAATCTCAGTCTCGTTTATGAATTTCTTATGCCCATTATTTTTCGCATCTTTTTTGATTGACTCAGGCTCAAATAGTTTGGAAAAAGCAAATGTAACGCCACTTCTTTTAAGAGCTTCCATTTTCTCACGAGAAGATTTGTTAGGATTAAATGCAAATCTAACCATTTGTGGAAATCCGTAATACGGATTATCCCATTCGTTAATATCATCCTTATTAAGATTATTTTTATCCCATTCTTCCTGCTCTTTGACTATATCAGAGAATTGTACAAATGATATAATATCCTCTTTTTCAAACTCGCTCCCCATTAAAATACGATATGGTGTACCAGACAGATGTAATCTAATCCTTGCGTTTATTTGTTTTAGTTCTTCCTCTGCTACATTTACATCAATATTCTCATCATCAAGTTTATTAATATTGGACTTGTCAGATTTTTCGTACCCAGCATTTTCTAAAATTTTTCCAAAAGATTCTGCTCTTGCTCCGAAATGAGTTTCGTCAATAACAAGCAAATCAATCTGTTCTTGGAAAAGTTCTCTATGCTTATCCTTAATTGCATCACCTTGTAAATCCTGCAAGGTTAAAAATATTACAACTTTTTTATTTTCTTCCCTATTTGCCTTAATGGCATTTTCGCTTGAAGCTAAATCATAAGCTTCTAAGAACACATACTCTGAAAAGTTGCCTGCTCCCTCAACAGTTTTTTTCCATTCATCTTTTACATCAGCTTTTGCCGATACAACCAAAACGATATTCGCAGAGATTTCTAATGCACAGCAAAGAGATGTAAAAGACTTCCCAAAACGCATAACAGCATACATAAGCAGGTTTCTTCTACCATTCTTTACAGCCCTAATAAAGCTATCTACAGCTGATTGTTGATTTGGTCTTAAAGTCCATTGTTCTCCTCTTTGATAATGAAAGTCTGTGGAAGCCTATTCTTCGAACTATAATATTCATATTTACTTAAGTTTGCTTGATAACTTTCTTTTATATCTTCAATAGCACTATCAATATCACTCGTTTCAGCTCCCTTAAAAAATTCTCTACTGTAGTAGATACCATCTTCCAAGTCCTCAGGGTTCAGCCTTTTCTTATGCAAATCATTCTCAAGATATTGATGAATAGCATAATCTCTAAAAATAAGTTTCTTCATCAATAACAGCTTTATTCTCATACTGTTTTTTTCAAGCTCAGGGAAGAATACTCTCCACTCGTTTAATCTTTGAGATACGGGTCTATATGTGTCGCCAACCTTTAGATAGTTCGGCACTGTATTTGTTGTAAAAAGCATAGATATGAGGGTCTACACGACCGATTATAATTCTATCAAGCACATCTATTGCTTCTATTTTCATTTTATCCATCTAATTACCACCTTTATTTACTAAGTTTTTGGAAAGTGTAAATTCTCTTTGCTCTCCAATCTTTTTATAATACACAAGCATTTCTTTTTCTTTTTCATGAAGTTCAAACAGTGCTACCTGTTTAAAAAGGTTCTATTGCTTCTTCATACGGAATTGTATATGTAAGCCCATCCATCTGCCATAAATTCCACGAAATTATCTTTTGCAATATTTATCAGTTCTCTCTCTGTTGGCTGTCTATTTAGCTTTTTCTTCCATATAATCGCAATACGAAGCAAGCAGATTTTCCCTTGCGATAAGAAGACTATCTCCTTGGAATTCAAATCCATATACGCTCTGAAAAAGCTCTTTTCAGACCATTTCAGCCATTCCGTATCACTGTCGGTATTTTTCACACAACTCTCATTTTCCTATCAAGCATACCTATTCTGTCTTTTCAGCTCTAACGGTTGCCCAGAAACCGTGTCATATCTGCTAACTAAGTAAGGTGCTTCGCCACAAGTGATTTCAGTCTTTTTTTCATCAACATACTTTTTGCCAAGTTTTATTCTTTTTATCCGGAAACTTGATTTTTTTCTATGTTCGTTTCCCAACCTTTTTTTCAATTTCTCTATTAAATATATTTTTCACACCCAAACCAAGCATTATCCACAAGGTTATTTTGTGCATTGCAAACCCAGCTCGGAGTAAAAACTTCCGCTTTTCCTTTTGTTCTATTCCCTTGACTTTCTTTTGTTTTTAATATTCTCGGCTGAATAACACCTGAATTTTTACCGGTTATTAGCTCAAACAGAATCGGATAGTGCGAATTATACTCTTTACCCAAAGCTTCATAATCATCTGTTCCCCAGATGATATTTCTATTTGTTGTTCTGTCAACAAGAAGGATTTGGAGAACTTCTTTACTCCATTTCCCTCATCTACATCTATCGTAAATGCCATTTATTCATCTTCCTTAACAATTTTTTCAATACATATCAAATCCCCAATATCTGTTCCAAGTTCTTCGCAAATTTTTCCGATAATTGTAAGCGATACGGCATCTCCCCTAACCATTTTCGAAATTGTAGTAGGCGATACCCCTGTTTTATCAATCAGGTCTTTTTTCTTCATATTCTTATCTATTAGAGTCTTCCAAAGTCCATTGTAATTGAATTTCATTTTTCTTTTTCCTCGCTCCATATATGTGGATTTTTTATCCATAGTATTATAACATATTCCTCACAATATTTCTATTCCATAAAAAGAACTTTTAGTACCATTCTAATCCAGCTAACTTCTCAAAGTAACTTCCACTTGCCCAACCGAAGTGGAAATTAGTCTAAAACGGATTTTTATGGTGGAATTAAGTGTGAGACGTTTGAGTTAGAAATGAGGTCCACTATGACAAAACATAAAACCTTACCCTTTCAGAACGTAATGATATTCAATTAGGCTTAGAGCGCGGTGAAACCTTCAAAGCTATCGGACAACTTATTCTAAAAAAATCCGACTACTGTTTCCAAAGAAGTCAAACGAAACAGACAAGTTAGAGACTCTACCTCTAACAACCTTCCTTGCCCTCTACTCGCTAAGGCTCCCTTTGTCTGTAATGGGTGCCCTAAAAGAAGACAAAATTGTGGATTTAAAAAAATCTTCTACCTCGCTAAGCAAGCTCAAAAACAATACGAACAAACTCTTGTCGAAGCTCGTGAAGGAACTCCCCTCAATTCCAAGACCTTCTGGGACATGGACAAAGTCATTTCTGAGGGGGTTAAAAAGGGACAACACATCTATCATATCCTCAAAAACTCATAACCTTGATGTCAGCTCCTCAACTGTCTATCGACATATCCGAAAAAGGATACCTATCTATCGCTCCGATTGACCTAGTCAGAGCCGTTAAATTCAAAGAAAGACGGAAAAAGTAAGCTACCTTCCATCCCTAAAGAAGCTAAAAAAAGGACGTTCCTATGAGGATTTCCAAAAACTATTTAGCACTGAATCAACTAGACTCTTGGCTGGAAATGGACACCGTTATGGGCAGGATGGGAGGTAAAGTACTACTCACCTTCAATTTATCTTTCTGTAACTTTATCTTCGCTAGACTTCTGGATAATAAAACTGCCCTTGAGGTTACTAAACACCTCTATGATATCAAGAACACCCTTCACCAAGCGGAGAAAGATTTCTGTCAACTCTTTCCTGTCATCCTCACAGATAATGGTGGAGAGTTTGCCAGGGTTGATGACATCGAAATGGATGTTCGAGGAGAGAGTAAACTCTTTCTTTTGTGATCCTAATCGCTCTGACCAGAAAGGGAGAATTGAGAAAAATCACACACTAATTCGCGACATTCTACCTAAGGGAACTTCTTTTGACAACTTAACTCAGGAGGACATCAATCTAGTTTGTTCGCATGTCAACAGCGTCAAACGCGTTGCTTTGAATGGAAAGTCAGCCTATGAACTTTTTGCCTTTACTTATGGAGAAGAGATTCCTAAACTTCTTGGCATTTCTAAAATACCTGCAGAAGACGTCTGTCAGTCTTCTACATTACTCCAACATAAGTTCTAAAAACTAACCTAAAAACCCATTCAAACGTCTCACACTAACTTCCACCATAGCGGAACTTAATCTGAAACGCTTTCAGATGAGAGGGATTTTGTGCGCTCTTTTTTTCGATTCCTTTCGGCTACAAAAGCGATGAAATCAAGCATTAGTAAAACCAGTGGAACTTAGTTTGGGAATTTACCCCATTCTAATCCAAGTGATATTTCTCCACTATTGATTTGTTAATTTTATATGTGTACTCTAAATCTTCATCCCAGCATTCACTACCAATGGCTTTCATTGTCCTTAGTAGCTCATACATCTTCTGCCTTGAAAATGGCTGTTTGTTGTTTTTAAAGCCACGATATGTAGAATAACTTATACCTGCTCTTTCACAGATAACTCGCATATTAAAATTTTCCGACTGAACAATAAGCAATTCTTCTAAAGCAGAGTCATCACTGTCTGTTTTGCCTTTATAAGAAAAGTTCCACGCTAATCCCCTAAAATTAGCCTTTGTTTCATACTTAGAGTAATCGGAATAATCAAGTTTGCCTTTATTTATCAATTCAATCCATTCTTTATCACTAATCTCTATTTCTCTTACGGTAAGTTCGCAGTATTCATCATCTGCAAGATCATCTTTATGTTCCCTATAAAAAGCGGTATGCCTCTGTAATACTTGCAGTTGTGAATGAAGGATCTTCTCCATCAACTGATATAATCGGATTCATATCACCAGGGAAATACTCCTAAATCTTTTTGACCAATAATACTAGTAACAAATCTCTGGAAAAAAATTATAATCAGTTTCTAGTATTTTTTTTCGTTTTTTTCTACACTATTATTTAGCATTTTTAAAAAGCTGTTAGGACTCTTTTATCTGAATATAATTTAAAAACTGATTCGAACTTTTTTTTAATAATGTGACAAAAATCAATACCTCTAATATATGGTAAATTTACTATTTTTTTTATGTTTCTCAAATTTTTTTCCACCCAGGATAAACAGATGGATGATAAAAATAGGGAGAAATGGTATAGATATTTCAAATCTATCAAAAATCATCATTGGAATTATTTAGCTGATATAACATTTGTTTTTAACTCTACAGTTTCCTGCAATAAAAATCAAAAAAAGATAATTCATCTAATTTTTTATCATCATCCAAATCCGCACCCCTATCTAATGTTTTTAATTAGCCAAACAAAATTATTATATCATTTAAATTATACCACGAATCCACCCAAAAACGCCTTTAGATAATAAAATACCTAAAGACGTTTAGTTTTATCCTGCTACTTGTGTAGTTTCTTCTGTTTTCGCTTTCTTATCCTTCTTACTCGAACCAGTCAATCGGCGTTTACTATCTCGGATTGTATTCAAATCTTTGAGGAGTTGAGTCAGGTGTTCATTTTCAGAGTATGCTTCTGCACTGGCGGCGGTATAGCGCATAAAAAGGTCATAGATAGTTTAAAGTTCGGTACGGAGCTGTCTGATCTTGCCGACTTCCTTGGCAGACTTGGAAGCACGCGCCTTACTCTCCACTTGATCATATTCCTCTTGAGCGTTGACAACTGCCGTCAGCATAGGTGTCAGTCCTAGACTAGTAACTGCCCCATGATAAGGTGTTTCACTAAGCGTTTTGAGAAGACTCTTGATTTCTACCGTTTCCACATCATTGCTGTGCTTAGTAATGTCCTTATACTTAGCAAAGACTGGTTTCAAAGTTTCATGAGCTTCTTTGAGCTTGGCATCCTTAATCTTAGCAAATCCTCTATAAAGGGTAAAGAGACCGACCAAGGCACTATCACGATTGCGATCGACTTCTGTCAGATTACTAGACTCTTTCGTCTCCACTGTCGCAAGCTGAGCTTGAAAAATCATCAAGCTTGGTCTTGAAGGGTTCCAAATGTTTGGCATACATGCCCTCATCCTTTGTTTGCTTTGGAAAAAAGTTGCTAAACTTTGATGAGTATCCATCATCAAGCTTTCAAACTCACGGTTAGTAAAGTTGCTGTAACTAAGAGGGCGAATAGCGTATGTTTTTGTCATGATGATATCCTTTCTATTTAATGAATCATTTATTATCTTCTCTATCAAACCAAGACTGGATTAGTTCTGAAAGATAGATCTGTTTTTACAATGCTTCCTTGCCTATGAGGTTGAATCAAAGGTCTATCCTTAAATACAAAGACTTGAAACAATGCACAGACCAAAAATAGAAGCCCCCATAAAGGAAGTGTCGATAGCATACTCTCCTCATCATCTTTAACTTTCTTCATCAATTTTTCTCCTTTAAGTTGATACATCCATTCTAACAGTTTCCCAAAACATTTTGACCTTCATCTTCTTAACTGTCATTATTTCCATCTAAAAACGTACTTTTCAGGAAAAAAATCAGACATTTCCAAAATAAAAAATCCCTATCTGACTAGATATACACTCCGTCCATCAGATAGAGACTCTTACTATTTATAGATTTTAACTTTTCTAGCTTTAGAATACATCTAAACTTTAGGGAAGATGACTATTCGAAAGTTAGAAGACCTCAAAACTTTCTCAGATAAGCTATTCGAAACCTAGAATGCTTTTAAATTTATGGAATTACGCTTATTCTAAACCTAGAATACATGTAAACTTTAGGAAAAGAGACCTGTTCTAAGCTTTCGAAGACCTATTTACTTTCTATTCCTTATCAAAAAAACAATCCATTCCCCTTTCTCCTCCAAAAATATGGTATAGTAGAAATATACTATCTATGAGGAGTTTACATGTCACAGGATAAACAAATGAAAGCTGTTTCTCCCCTTTTACAGCAAGTTATCAACATCTCATCGATTGTCGGTGGGGTTGGGAGTTTGATTTTCTGTATTTGGGCTTATCAGGCTGGGATTTTACAATCTAAGGAAACCCTCTCTGCCTTTATCCAGCAGGCAGGCATCTGGGGGCCACCTCTCTTTATCTTTTTACAGATTTTACAGACTGTCGTCCCTATCATTCCAGGAGCCTTGACCTCGGTGGCAGGGGTCTTTATCTACGGGCACATCATCGGTACTGATCTACAACTATATCGGAATCGTGATTGGCTGTGCCATTATCTTTTATCTGGTGCGCCTCTATGGGGCTGCCTTTTGTCCAGTCTGTCGTCAGCAAACGTACCTACGACAAGTATATCGGCTGGTTGGATAAGGGCAATCGCTTCGATCGTTTCTTTATCTTTATGATGATTTGGCCCATTAGTCCAGCCGACTTTCTCTGTATGCTGGCTGCCCTGACCAAGATGAGCTTCAAGCGCTATATGACCATCATCATTCTGACCAAACCCTTTACTCTCGTGGTTTATACCTACGGTCTGACCTATATTATTGACTTTTTCTGGCAAATGCTTTAACACATAAAAAATCCGTTTGGTTTCCCAAGCGGATTTTGTGCTTTATTTTGAAACTTCTTTTGCAAGGACAAAGTTCCCAAGTGTAGCAGAACCATTTTCTGCAACTGCTGGAGTCACGATATAGTCACGCACATCTGGCACTGGTAGGTAACCATTGAGAAGAGATGTAAATTTCTCACGGACACGGTCCAGCATGTGTTGTTGAGCCATGACCCCTCCACCAAAGACAATCACGTCTGGGCGGAAGGTCACTGTCGCATTAACCGCAGCTTGAGCGATGTAGTAGGCTTGAACATCCCAAACAGGGTTGTTGAGTTCAATATTTTCCCCACGTACACCTGTACGAGCTTCCAAACTTGGACCAGCGGCATAGCCTTCCAGACATCCCTTATGGAAAGGACAAACACCCTTAAACTCTTTTTCAATATCCATTGGGTGTCTAGCTACATAGTAATGGCCCATCTCAGGGTGACCCGCACCACCGATAAACTCGCCACGTTGAATGACACCTGCACCGATACCTGTACCGATTGTGTAGTAAACCAAGTTTTCAATACGGCCACCAGCATTGTTACGGGCAACCACTTCACCATAGGCAGAGCTGTTTACGTCTGTCGTGAAGTACATTGGTACGTTTAAAGCGCGGCGAAGGGCACCGAGTAAGTCCACATTTGCCCAGTTTGGTTTTTGGAGTCGTTGTGATAAAGCCATAGGGTTTTTGAGTTTTTTTATCAATATCAATCGGACCAAATGAACCAACTGCAAGACCAGCAAGATTATCGAAATTTTTGAGAAGAACTCAATGGTTTTTATCGATTGTTTCGATTGGAGTTGTTGTTGGAAATTGTGTTTTTTCTACAACGTTAAAGTTTTCATCACCGACAGCACAGACAAACTTTGTACCGCCCGCTTCCAAGCTTCCATATAATTTTGTCATGATAAACCTCTTGTTTTTTTATTTTTCTTTATTATAGCATATTTCGAAAAATCTAAATTTCTCTATTTTTTTAGATTTTCCTCTGTAAATCTTACCATTCAAGCAAAAAAACGAACAAACATGTCATTTGTTCGTTTTCATTGTGAGAGGGAATATTGTACTCAATGAAAATCAAAGAGCAAACTAGGAAGCTAGCCGAAGGTTGCTCAAAGCAATGCTTTGAGGTTGTAGATAAGACTGACGAAGTCAGTTACATATATCTACGGCAAGGCGAAGCTGACATGGTTTGAATTTGATTTTTCGAAGAGTATTAGATTTTCACTTCGATCACAGCATCCCCTTAGCAACTGAACCTGTTGCGACTGGAGCTACTGAAGCGTAGTCAGCTGTATTTGTAACGATAACCATTGTTGTATCATCAAGACCAGCTGCAGCGATTTTTGTTTGAATCAAATGTTCCAAGAACATCTCCTGCTTTCACCTTGTCACCTTGAGCAACTTTTGCTTCAAAACCTTCACCGTTCATTGTTACAGTGTCGATACCAACGTGGATCAAGACTTCAGCACCATCAGTTGTTTTCAAACCAAAAGCGTGTCCTGTTGGAAAGGCAATTGAAACTTCAGCATCAGCAGGTGCATAGACCACACCTTGGCTAGGTTTCACAGCGATACCTTGTCCCATAGCTCCACTTGAGAAGACTGGGTCATTGACATCAGCAAGAGCTACAACGTCACCGACGATAGGAGTTACAAGTGTTTCATTTTGAAGAGCTGCTGGAATGTTACCAGTTGTTTCTTCTTGGACCAAACGTTCTGTCTCTACTTCAGTAGCAACTTCTTTTTCATCCTCATAACCAAACATGTAAGTAAGAGCAAAACCAAGGGCAAATGATACAGCTACCATAAGAAGGTATAGTGGAAGTTGTCCATTACCAGCATAAAGCATTGTACCAGGGATGATAGTGATACCACTACCAGTACCAGCAAGCCCAAGGATTGAAGCCAATCCACCACCGATTGCACCAGCAATCAATGAAAGGAAGAATGGTTTACGGAAGCGCAAGTTCACCCCGAAGATAGCAGGCTCTGTAATACCGAGGAAGGCAGAAAGAGCAGCTGGGAAAGCAAGTGTTTTTCAGTTTTGGATTTTTTTCGTTTTAACACCAACCGCAACAGTCGCAGCACCTTGAGCTGTCATAGCCGCAGTGATGATAGCGTTGAATGGGTTAGCATGGTCAGCAGCAAGCAATTGAACTTCAAGCAAATTGAAGATGTGGTGCACACCTGACACGACGATCAATTGGTGAACCCCACCAATCAAGAAACCACCGAGACCAAATGGCAAGCCAAGAATTGCTTTTTGTACCGACAAGAATATAGTTTTCAACAACGTGGAAGACTGGTCCGATGACAAAGAGTCCAAGGATAGACATGACCAAAAGTGTCACGAATGGTGTTACCAAGAGGTCAATCACATCTGGAACAACCTTGCGGACAGCTTTTTCAAATTTAGCTCCGACAACCCCTGATGATGAAGGCTGGAAGAACTGAACCTTGCAAACCAACAACAGGGATGAAACCAAAGAAGTTCATAGCTGTTACTTCACCACCTGAAGCGACTGCCCAAGCATTTGGAAGTGAGCCAGAAACAAAGCATCATACCAAGAACGATACCAACGGCAGGATTTCCACCGAATACGCGGAAGGTTGACCACACAACCAAACCTGGCAAGATGATGAAGGCTGTATCTGTCAAGATTTGTGTGTAAGTTGCAAAGTCACCTGGAAGTGGCATTTCAAGAGCGTTGAAAAGACCACGCACCCCCATGAAGAGACCTGTCGCTACGATAACTGGGATGATTGGAACGAAAACGTCACCGAAAGTACGGATAGCACGTTGGAACCAGTTCCCTTGTTTCGCAGCTTCTGCTTTCATGTCATCTTTAGATGATGTTGGCAAACCAAGTGCAACAACCTCATCGTACATTTTGTTAACTGTACCTGTACCAAAGATGATTTGGTATTGACCTGAGTTAAAGAAAGCACCTTGAACTTTTTCCAAGTTCTCAATCACTTCTTTATTAATTTTTCCTTCATCTTTGACCATGACACGAAGACGAGTCGCACAGTGAGCTACACTGTTGACATTTTCACGTCCGCCCAAGGCATCGATGACTTTTTTTGCAATTTCCTGATTGTTCATTTGCAAAAATCTCCTTATATAAAATTTTGTTCTTGTTTGAAAGCGATTTTATTCGCCCTACGACTATTATTTTATCATGTTTTAGAAATATGTCAAGCGTTTTGCAGAAAAAATATTCTATCCACTTAGTAGACACGCTTTAGATTGATTGTTTTTGATTGTTTTAGCAGGCATTCCTTAAAAAAATAAGTTTAAAATCTTGGTTAAAAGAGTTTTGTTTCATTATCTTTCATGTTTTCGTGAAAATTTGATTGATTTCCTGCATTTATTTTATGATAAACGTTTGACAGTTTTTTCTCTTTTTTAACATAAAAAGCTTGCATTTTTTTATCGAAAAACGGTTACTATTAAATGTGATAAGATTTTTTTGGAGGAATGAATGAATGGAATGGACAACTGAGCGTCGTTACAGACTTTATCAAGATTGGACGCAAGAAGAAATTAAGAATATTAAGGAAAATATGGCACAATCTCCATGGCATACTCATTACCATGTTGAGCCAAAAACAGGACTTCTCAACGACCCAAATGGCTTTTCTTACTTTGATGGGAAGTGGGTTGTTTTTTATCAGAATTTTCCTTTTGGTGCAGCCCACGGTTTGAAATCTTGGATGCAATTGGAAAGTGATGATTTAGTTCACTTTAGAGAAACTGGAGTCAAAGTTTTGCCTGATACTCCATTAGATAGCCACGGTGCCTACTCTGGTTCTGCCATGCAGTTTGGCGATAACTTGTTTCTATTTTATACAGGAAATGTCCGTGATGAAAACTGGATCCGTCACCCTTACCAGATTGGTGCTTTGATGGACAAGGATGGCAAGATTACGAAGATTGACAAGATCTTGATTGACCAGCCAGCAGACTCTACTGACCACTTCCGCGATCCGCAAATTTTTTTAACTTCAAGGGTCAATATTATGCCATCGTCGGTGGACAGGACTTGGAGAAAAAAGGCTTTGTCCGTCTCTACAAGGCTGTTGACAACGACTACACAAACTGGCAAGAAGTTGGCGACCTTGACTTTGCTAACGACCGTACTGCCTATATGATGGAATGCCCAAATCTGGTCTTTGTAGGGGAGCAACCTGTCCTTCTCTACTGTCCACAAGGTTTGGATAAGAAAGTTCTAGACTACGACAATATCTATCCAAATATGTATAAGATTGGGGCTTCCTTTGACCCTGAAAATGCCAAAATGGTAGATGTGTCTCAACTTCAAAAACATGGACTATGGTTTCGAAGCCTATGCAACTCAAGCCTTCAACGCTCCTGATGGACGTGCTCTAGCTGTTAGCTGGCTTGGTTTGCCTGATGTTTCTTACCCTTCTGACCGTTTTGACCACCAAGGAACCTTCTCTTTGGTCAAAAGAACTCACTATCAAAGACGGCAAACTCTACCAATACCCAGTCGTAGCTATCAAGGACCTTCGTGCTTCTGAAGAACCTTTCTCAAACCGTGCCCAAACCAAGAACACTTACGAACTCGAACTCAACTTGGAAGCCAATAGCCAGAGCGAGATTGTCCTACTTGCTGATAAAGAAGGCAAGGGACTTTCCATCAACTTTGATCTTGTAAATGGTCAAGTGACAGTGGATCGTAGCCAGGCTGGTGAACAGTATGCCCAAGAATTTGGAACAACTCGCTCTTGCCCTATCGATAATCAAGCCACTACTGCTACGATTTTCATCGATAACTCTGTCTTTGAAATTTTCATCAATAAAGGAGAAAAAGTATTTTCCGGTCGTGTCTTCCCACATGCGGACCAAAATGGTATCCTGATCAAATCTGGAAACCCAGCTGGAACTTACTATGAATTAGATTATGGTCGCAAAACTAACTGATGTCGCAAAACTTGCAGGCGTCAGCCCTACTACCGTTTCTCGGGTTATCAATAAAAAAGGTTATCTCTCTGAGAAAACCATCCAAAAAGTCAATGAAGCTATGCGGGAATTGGGCTATAAGCCCAACAACCTAGCTCGTAGTTTGCAAGGAAAATCGGCTAAATTAATCGGCTTGATTTTCCCAAATATTTCCAATGTTTTCTATGCAGAATTGATTGATAAGCTGGAACACCAACTCTTCAAATGGTTATAAGACCATCATCTGCAACAGTGAGCACGATTCCGAGAAGGAACGCGAATACATCGAAATGTTGGAAGCCAATCAGGTAGACGGCATCATTTCTGGTAGTCACAACTTGGGGAATCGAAGACTACAATCGCGTGACAGCGCCGATTATTTCCTTCGACCGAAACCTATCGCCAGACATTCCAGTCGTTTCCTCTGACAACTATGCTGGTGGGGTTCTAGCCGCCCAAACCTTGGTCAAGACAGGCGCCCAGTCTATCATTATGATTACAGGGAATGACAATTCCAATTCGCCAACTGGACTGCGCCACGCTGGTTTTGCATTCGTACTCCCAAAAGCTCCTATTATCAATGTTTCCAGTGACTTTTCTCCTGTCAGAAAAGAAATGGAAATCAAGAATATCTTAACTCGACAAAAGCCAGATGCCATTTTTGCTTCAGATGATTTGACAGCTATTCTGGTCATTAAAATCGCTCAAGAATTGGGCATTTCTGTCCCAGAAGAGCTCAAGGTCATCGGCTATGATGGGACCTACTTTATCGAAAATTACTACCCTCAACTGGCTACTATCAAGCAACCCTTGGAAGAAATTGCCTGCCTCACCGTTGACCTCCTCTTGCAAAAGATCGAAGGCAAGGAAGTCGCGACAACAGGTTACTTCTTACCAGTTACTCTATTACCAGGAAAAAGTATTTAAGCACAAGAAAACTCAGACCAATTCGTCTGAGTTTTTTATGATCTTAAGTTTTCGAGATAACGTTGAGCTGTTTCTAGGTTAAAGGTTTTATCTGCGATGAGGAGCTCGACTAGGGGAGCTACCTCGGATTCACTAGCACCTGCGAGAAGTGCTAAGGATTTGGCCTGCAATTTCATGTGTCCTTGCTGGATTCCTGTACTCACCAAAGCTTTCAGGGCCGCAAAGTTTTGGGCAAGACCAATAGACACGATAATCTGGGATAATTCTTTTGGCAGAAGGATTTCCCAGTAGTTCATGACTAAAAAAAAACTACACGGGGGTTGAGACCGATAGAGCCACCCTTGGTTGCTACAGGCATAGGGAAGAGTCATTTGACCAACCAATTCTTCTCTTTCAAGGTCCAGCGTCCATTGACTAAGACCTTGGAAGCGCCCGTCTCGACTGGCAAAAGCATGGGCCCCTGCTTCAATGGCACGCCAATCATTCCCTAGTGGCAATCAAAAATGGCATCAATACCATTAAAAAAATCCCTTTATTATGAGTAGCAGCTCGATAAGCATCAGCCTGCGCAAACTGGCTAGCTAACGCAATTTTTCTCCGCAATTTCCCGTCCTTGATCCTTTTGGCGGCTCAAGTAGCGAAAGGCGATGCGGCAACTTGCCGTCACCAGAGAATCTGTCGCGTAGTTGGACAGGATTCCCATGAGACTCTGTCCTTGACTAAGTTCTTCTAAGACTGGTTTCAAGGCTTCTAGCATGGTGTTGAGCATATTGGCTCCCATGGCTTCCTGAGTATCGACATGAAGATAGACAACGAGAAAGTCTGTTTCGCCTTTTATCTGTTCTACATGCAAATCACGCGCCCCACCCCGCGTTTAACGATAGAAGGATAGGCTTGATTAGCAAGTTCCAAGAGTTCTGCTTTCTTGCTGACAATCTTCTCTTGCGCTAGCTCTGGATCATCAACTTGATAAAGAGCTACCTGCCCAATCATCTGGCGCTCATGTACTTGAGCAGTAAAGCCACCTGCTCGCTTGATGATTTTGCTGGCATAGCTTGCTGCAGCAACCACTGAGGGTTCTTCTGTCACATAGGGAACTGTATAGTCTTGCCCATTCACCAAAAAGTTCTGGAATGATAGAATAAGGCAGAGAAAAAAAGTTCCCACTACATTCTCACTCAGCTGGTCCGCCACAGTCACACTCATCTGTTCATCCTGCTCCAGACTCCTTTGCTTCTCAGGACTAAGGAGCGCCTGAGCTCGCAACAACTCAAGACGCTCTCGGTATGATTTTTTTAGAAAAATCCATTCCAACTTATCTTCATTATTTTTTTCAACCTTGCTATAACGGCGTTGGTGATCCACAATTTCAACCAAGGCAAAAATCTTGATTTTTCATAGCCAGCAAACTGGGCAGAGTTTGTTTCATCCAAGTCTACTTCCTCAAAGAAGACCTTTTTCGTATTCTGCGACAGACAGGGCAATTCGTTGGTTGAGCTTGTTCAAACGTTCTTTATCTAGATAAGCTTCATAACCTTCAACCAATTCACCACTGAAGAACTCTGCCACAGCACCACTTCCATAACTGTAGAGGGCAATTTTATCCCCAGCCTTCAAGCTATCTGTATTTTCCAAGAGAGACAAAAGTCCAAGGAAAAGTGAACCTGTGTAGATATTCCCCACCTTTTGACTGTAGAGAATAGACTGGTCAAAAATGCTTTTTGCAAGAGGTCTTTTTTTCTCTTGAGGGCAGGCTCTTATCCATAATTTTTTTCAAGCCTTTTAAGGCTAATTTAGGATAAGGCAAGTGGAAGCACACAGCCGCAAAATCATCTAAGGTAAGCTGGTAGCGTTTTTGGTATTCAAGCCAAGTCGTTTTCAAACTATCCAAATATTGTTGGGTAGAATAGACACCATTTACATAAGGGGTTGTTGAGTAATTTGGACGCCAAAAGTCCATGATATCACGGGTTTGAGCGACATTGTCATTATTAAAGGCCATAATGCGTGGATTTTGTGTAATCAACATAGCCACACTTCCAGCACCCTGAGTTGGTTCTCCTGGAGTTTCAATACCGTATTTGGCAATATCACTGGCAATGACCAAGACCTTGGACTCTGGAGAATTTTTCCACATGCAATTTGGCATAATGAAGGGCCGCTGTCGCTCCATAGCAAGCTTCTTTAATTTCGAAACTACGAGCAAAGGGCTGGATGCCCAGCAAGCCATGCACAAAGACGGCTGCAGCCTTACTCTGGTCAATTCCTGACTCAGTCGCCACAATGACCATATCGATTTCTTGTCTTTCTTGCTCAGTTAAAATAGAGTCACTTGCACTGGCCGCCAAGGTCACGATATCCTCAGTTAGGGGCGCAATACTCAATTCCTTGAGTAAGAGTCCTTTGCTTAATTTTTCAGGGTCAATACCCCTCGCTTCTGCTAAGTCTTGTAATTTCAAGACATATTGACTGGTCGCAAAACCAATCTTATCAATACCGATTGTCATATTTACCTCTGTTTTATCATTCATGTAAAAAATCGTTCTATACTATTTTATCACAAATAGCAATAAAAGAGAGAAAAAAGGCTTGATTCACCAAAGCAAGTCCCTTATTAGTCTAACCATTATACTGTTTTCGTAAGTGAGAATAAAGTCTGAGAATCACTGTTCCGCTAGCCATTCCAATAGAAATCACCAAAGCCAACATAACAACCAAGGTTGCACTAGCAATGGCATGACTGTAATCTCCCGTCACAAAAAAGGCAGTTGTTTGATAAGAAAGATAACCCGGAACCAGAGGTGCCAAGATGGCTAAGATAAAGACCACAGCAGGTGTCTTATAAAGAATACTTAAAATCTGGCTGACACAAGAACCGATAATGGCTGCAATAAAAGTAGCCACAATAACATTGGTCGGTTCCTTGAGCAAGAGATAGATTAGCCAGACAGCCATACCCAAAATCCCTCCAGGTAAGAGCATAGAGCGTTGCACATTGAGTACAATTAAAAAAGTGATAATAGCAAGAAGACTTGCTACTGCTTGTAATAAAAAGGTTGTTAGTGTCATATTAATTCATCAATACCAAGGCGACAGAAGTTCCTGCCCCTAAAGCTAGGGTAATGAGTAGAGATTCAAACATCTTACTCATACCAGAGTTTATATGGTTAGTCATAATATCACGAACCGCATTAGTCAAGGCAATCCCTGGTACAAAAGGCATGACCGCACCAGCTATAATCAAATCTGCAGTTGAAGGAAAACCTGTGTAGCGAGCCCAAAACTGGGCAATCATCCCAAAGACAAAGGCTCCAGCAAAGGCTGTCACAAAAGGGAATTCGGATAAACTTCTCCACATAGAGGGAAAAGGCAAAACCAAATAAGGTCGCTACTCCTGCCCCAAGTGCGTCGTAGATGTTTCCACTAAACATAACTGAAAAGAAAGGGGCACTAAAGGTCGCAGCCAAAGTTACCTGCAACTTAGTATAGGGAAGGGGTTGAGCTTGCAAAGCCGTCAATTGCTTAAAGGCTGTTTCTAAATCAAGCTTTCCACCTACTAACTGACGAGAAATCTGGTTCACATCGCAGACTTTTTCAATGTTATAAGAAGAGGAAGTCACGCGCTTCATACGCGAAATATTGGTATTTTCAATGGAGAAAAAGATTGCGGCAGGCATGGCAAGAACATTGCAATCCACAATCCCCTGCGAATGCGCAATCCGAATCATGGTATCTTCTACACGATGAATCTCTGAACCACTTTTGAGGAGAATGGTTCCTGCTAGCATAATCACATCGATGACGGCATTTAATTCTCTTGATTCTTCCATGCTTTCCTCCTTTTATCAACTCCTTCTATTTTATCACAAATCTGGAGTCAAAAAAAATCTTCGCCATGAAATCATGACAAAGATTCGTTTAATCACGAGAATTTTCGTGGTTGCCTTCACTACTTGATTGAGTCGTAGCAGGTGCATTCCCTCGTTGATTTCCTTGTTGGTTCCCCTGACTTGGTGTTGTGGCAGAACCTTGGTTTCCATGTTGGGCTGGTGCTGATGATGACGTTGACGACGGTGTTTTCGGTCTGTAGATTGAAATCTTGACACGCGTCTTCGTCAAATCAACCTTTTCACCTGCTTTTGGACTCTGTTCAACGACTGTACCTTCAGCAGTTCCAGCGGGAGCTGTCGACACTTCTACAACTTCAATATTGGCTTCTTTAATACCGACAATTTGAACGAGATTGTTTTTAGTAAATTCAAGACTAGATCCTGTATAACTTGGCATAACAACGCTGGTTACTTTTTAGCAACGGTTAAGGTAATCGTTGATGCCTTGCTCAAATCATAGGTTGTTCCGGCAGCTGGACTCTGTCTGAGAACAGTTCCTGCTTCACTCTCACTTGATTCTTCTTCCTCAATCTTAATGAGATTTTCAGGAACCTTCTTCTGCTTGAGTTCTGCGATAACATCTGTTGATTTACGGCCGATATAATTGCTCAATTGGAAAGATTGCTTGCCTGACGAGACAACCAAATTGATTTTTCGAACCTTCTTTTTCGAGTCGTTCCAGCGTCAGGATCTGTACGGATAATCCGCCCTTCTTCCACCTTTTCACTAGCCTCTGTTTTCTCTTCACCGATCTCAAAATTGGCTTTCTTGAGAGTTTCCTTGGCCTCCGCAACTGTCTGACCTGTCACATCTGGAATGGCAATGGTTGCAGGAGTTCTAGACAAAATCCAAATAAGAGAAGCTGCCACTAATACAATGCTGGCCAACAAAAATCATATAGCGAACTCTAAATTTCCGTTTCTTAACAGGCTTGCTTGCATAATTGTCTTCTGAAACCTGCTGACTCGGCTTCGCAGTCTGTGGCTTCGGACTCTGTGTTTGTACCTTAGGAATCGAGGTCAAGGTACTCTGAGATACTTTTTGGTAGAGTCTTGGTGTCCGCCTTAGTCGCATCGTCAAAGACCAGCTTTTGGTTCATTGCGACGATTATAAGACAAACTACTAGACAAGTCCACATACATTTCAGCGACCGATTTATAGCGATCTGTCAATTTCTTAGCAGTTGCCTTGATAACAACATTTTTCCAAAGCCTGAGGCACAGATGGATTTTCAGCTATAACCGATGGCAATGGTTTCTGGAAATGCTGGAGGGCGATAGTCACCGCGCTATCCCCGTCATAAGGGATATGGCCTGTCAGCATCTCATAGAAGATAATCCCCATGGCATAAATATCACTCTGTACAGTCGCCTTAGAACCACGCGCCTGCTCTGGTGACAAGTAATGAACTGACCCCAACATTGAGTTTGTCTGAGTCAGACTAGTCTCAGCAAAAGGCTACTGCAATCCCAAAGTCTGTGACCTTGGCAGTTCCATCTGGGGTCAAAAGGATATTTTGCGGTTTTAAATCTCTGTGAACAATTCCTCGAGTATGGGCTAAACGCATAGCCAGAAGGATTTGTCCCATGATACGGACGGCTTCTTCATTAGAGAGAGGATGGTGTTCCTTGATATAGCGTTTGAGGTCTAGCTCAGCAACATACTCCATTGCAAGATACTGTTGACCGTCTTCCTCACCAATATCTGTTATCCGAACGATATGAGGATGGTCTAGATCCGCCATAGCTCTCGCTTCACGCTGAAAACGAGCTACAGCTATCGGGTCCGTCTGGTAGTTGGTCCTCAGAACCTTCACTGCCACTTCTTCTCCGTCTAGAATTAAATCCTTGGCCAAATAGACATCTGCCATGCCTCCTCGGCCAATCTGTTTCACAATCCGATAGCGTCCGGCAAAAATCTTGCCGATTTGGATCATTCTGCATCCTCCTCGTTCATAGAAACAAGGGCAACCGTAATGTTGTCTAAACCTCCTGCATTGTTAGCAAAACGCACAAGCGTCGCTGTTTTATCTGCCAAAGGAATATCACTGGTTACAATATCACAAATCTCACTTCCTGAAATCATATTTGTCAAGCCGTCACTATTAAGTAGGAGATAGTCTCCCAGCTCAAGGGTAATCATTCCAAAATCAGGCTGAATTTCATCTTTTTGACCGATAGACTGGGTAATAATATTTTTCTGTGGATGGCTAGCTGCTTCTTCTGGCGTCAATTGACCTGCCTTAAGCAATTCATTGACCAAGGAATGATCGCTCGTTAACTGGTGGTACTCTTCCCCACGAATCAAACCGATACGAGAATCTCCAATATGGGCATAGATAGCCTGATTGCCAATAATAGCAACAGCCTCAAGAGTTGTTCCCATTCCTTTATAGGCATCATCTTGTCCAAGTTGATGAATCTTTTGATTTTCAATTTCTAGGTAATTGGCGAACCATTCACGCACTTCATTGACTGTATCGATCTGGGTATCAACCCAAGCTATACCTAGGTCTGTTACCGCCATTTCACTAGCGATATTCCCTGCACGATGACCTCCCATCCCATCAGCTAAAATAATCATAGTACGCCCAGCTCTATTGACATAGTGGTTGACATAGTCTTGGTTATTTGTTCGTTTCTGACCAACATCTGTTAATAATGAAATTTCCATGTGTCAGTTCCTTCCTAATCCGATATCTTGCGAAATTGACTGATGAAGAATCCATCACTTCCATACAATTCAGGTGTAATGAGAATACAGCCGTCTTTCATGATATCCTTACATTCATGTTCTAGTTTTACCTGCTCGAACTCAGGATGACTTTCTAAAAACGCCTCAACGACTTGAAAATTCTCCTCTGAAACAATGGTACAGGTACTATAAGTTATTATACCACCTTTGCCTAGTGTTTGACAAACACTACCTAATATTTCTAGCTGAATTTCCTGTAAGGACGCGAAATCTGCCGTTTCTTTATTGTATTTGATGTCTGGTTTTCGGCGCAAAAGACCGATTCCTGAACAGGGAGCATCTACTAAAATCTTATCAAATGAATTCTGACCAAAAAACTCATGCACCTTTCTGGCGTCTAATTTTTGCGTTTGAACCCGTTCTGCAACCCCTAGACGTTGGGCATTTTCTTGGATTAAGTCCAACTTGTGATCGTAAAGGTCCAAAGCCGTAACCTGACCTGTCGTGAGATAGGAAGCAATATGGGCTGTTTTCCCACCTGGAGCCGCACAGGCATCTAGGACCTGCTCATCACCTTGTAGATCAAGCGTCGGTGCAACCAGCTGACTAGACTCGTCTTGGATGGTTATGGCTCCATCCGCAAACAAATCATGGCTAGCAAAATGTCCCTGTTCCTTAACCAGACCTGAAGGAGACAAGGATGAATCACTGGCCTCCAACAAGGCTTGGATTTCCTCTTTTCGACTTAAGTCAGTCACACGAATACTGGCTTTGTTACGCACCAAGAGACTTTCAAAAATAGCCTGCGCTCGCTCTTCTCCGTATTCTTCCTTAAGTTTAGACACCAACCAAACCGGAAGGGAATAGGCAATGGAATCACGCTTGTTTTTTCGCTTAATGCTGGCAATATCTGGCCATCCTTCACGCAGGATACGGCGAAGGACTGCGTTAACCAATTTTTCACTGCCCTTTTTACGGACTTGGCCAATTCCACTGCTTCATTGACTACAGCATGATCTGGAATCTTATCCAGATAGCGGAGTTGGTAGGCACTCATGAGAAGAAGAACATAAAGCCAGCTGTCTAACTGATCTCTATCTTCAATAAAGTGGGACAAGTACCATTCCAGAGTCAGTTTACGGGCTACTGTTCCGTAGACAATCTCTGTCACCAAACCCTTGTCTGCTGCTGAAAGTTGACTTCCCTTGAGATGCTTATTTAAGGCGATGTTTGAGTATGCCTGATTAATAAAAACATCCTCTAATCCTGCTAGAGCTAAACTTCTAGCTGTTTCTACTTTAGTCACCAAATCGTTCTCCTACAGTCAATGTGCGCCCAACTCCGTTGAGGAAGGAAGCAATGTCCATCTTAGGTTTACCAGCTGGCTGCACTTGTTTAAGAGAAAGGGCTCCTTCTGCCGTTGCGACAAGCAATTCTTTCTTGCTGATAGAGAGAATCTCACCTGGATTTCCCTGACCTTCTACTGGTAGGGCTTCATAAATCTTAAAGCGGTCGCCCTTAAGGAAAGTATGGGCAACAGGCCACGGATTCATCCCACGAATTTGGTTGAAAAGTTGACGATTGCTTTTATTCCAGTCCAATTTTTCTTCCTCTGGCTTGATATTTGGCGAGAAGCTAACCTGACTTGGATCCTGCGGTTCAGGTTGGATTTCCCCAGCAATGTAGGCAGGCAAAGTGTCCAAAAGCAAATCACGACCAACTAGCGCCGATTTTTCAAACAAGGTACCGACATTGTCCTCATCCATAATCGGAATACTGCGACGAGAAATCATATCTCCTGCGTCCATTTCCTTGACCATTTCCATAATGGTCACACCAGCTTCCTCATCCCCTTGAATCAAGGCATAATGGATCGGCGCACCACCACGGTGTTTTAGGGAAGGAGGGAAGCGTGAACGTTGACCGCAAAATCCATGCTATCAAGGAGTTTGCTTGGGAAGAAACTGCCCAAAAGCAGCAGTCACAATTCCATCCGCTCCTAGCTGCATAATAGCTTCCATCTCTGGACTTCCAGATAATTTTTCAGGTTGGTAGATAGGGAAGTCCTGCTTCCTTGGCAGCCTGCTTGACTGGGGTTTCTTGGATCACTTTTTTACGGCCAACAGCACGGTCTGGCTGGGTCACAACGGCTAGAATTTCGTAACGGTCATCTGTCAAAAGTCCTTTTAAGACTGTTGCTGAAAAGTCGGGTGTCCCCATAAAGATTAGTTTTGTCATATCTTCTCCTTCTTATAAAAATTGCTGTGGCTCATGGTCAATGCTAAGACGGAGCTCACTATTTTCCCGTTCTTGAGTCAAAGCCAAGACCTGGTTGAGGGTCGGCCCCAGCTCATCTTCTAAACGGTATTTAATTAAAATCTGATAATGATAAAGGTTGTGGGTACGAGCAATCGGTTTGGGCGTTGGCCCAAGAATATTACTGGTATCTGACAAGCCTGACCGCAAAATGTTCATAACTTCATAGGCACGTTTGACCACCTCTTCTTCCTTCTTATGAGAAAGGGTAATACCAATGGTGAAATAGTAAGGTGGATAACCAAGTTGTCGTCTGATTCCCATTTCATAAGCGTAAAAAGCCTTCGTAGTCCTGGTCTTTTGGCAAATCGAATAGCGTAGTGCTGAGGATTGTAAGACTGTATCAAGACCTGCCCAGCTTTTTTTCAGCACGACCTGCCCGACCTGCAACCTGAGTCAATAGCTGGAAGGTTCTCTCAGAAGAACGGAAATCAGGCAGATTCAAGGCCGTATCCGCATTGAGAACTCCGACCAAAAGTCACATTGGGAAAAATCCAAATCCCTTAGCAATCATCTGTGTACCAAGCAATATGTCCGCTTCCCCTCGTCCAAACTGGTCAAGTAAAAGCTTGATGACTGCCTTTCTTGCGGGTCGTATCCACATCCATCCGCAGAATACGTGCCTGAGGAAAGAGTTCTTCCAGTTCGTCATAAGCCTTCTGAGTTCCTGTCCCATAGTAACGAATACTGCGACTCTTACAGTTAGGACAGACCTGAGGAATATCCTTCGAAAAGCCACAATAATGGCAGTTCATGGTCTTAGTATCCATGTGCAAGGTCAGGGAAATGTCACAGTTGGGACAAGTATCTACCGTCCCACATTCCCGACACATGACAAAGCTAGAATAACCACGGCGATTGAGCATGAGAACCACCTGCTCTTTTTTAGCCAGACGGTCCTGAATAGCTTCAAGCAAAGGGGGCGTAAAGTTTGACGTCTCATTTTGTCCGATATAGTCCCGAAAATCAATCACTTGAACCTCAGGAATGGTAGCTAAAGGATTAGCACGTTGGGTCAGACGTAAGTGTTGATAGACACCTTTGCCAGCGCGAGCACGGCTTTCTAAGCTCGGCGTTGCAGACCCAAGCACCAGAGCCGCTTGATTATACTGGGCCCGTAAAAATAGCCTACTCTCTGGCATGGTAACGGGGATTGCTGTCCTGCTTATAAGTCGCTTCATGCTCCTCATCGATAATCATGACACCTAGATTTTTCAGCGGAGCAAAGATGGCTGATCTGGCACCAACAACAACTTGTGCATCGCCACGCTCAACCTTGCGCCATTCATCATACTTTTCACCATTAGACAATCCTGAGTGAAGAATGGCCACCTTGTCCCCAAAACGTGCTATAAAACGCTCCGTCATCTGTGGAGTCAAGGAAATCTCAGGCACCAGTAAAATGGCTGTCTTGCCCTTGTCCAAGGCACCTTGGATAATCTGCAAGTAAACCTCGGTCTTCCCACTTCCTGTAATCCCTTGAAGGAGGAAAGGGAGGCTGATGACTGCCAATCGCACTGACTACCGCATCACGCGCCTGTCTTTGCTCTGGATTCAACTCCAAAGGCTGACTTGCTTCAATTCCTTCAAAAATAAGCAGCCGAGCGTTGGACTTCCTTTTTGAACTATAGTAACAGCACCTTGTTCCACAAAGAAGTTGACTTGCTCCCGCGAATAGGACTCTAACAAACTAGCCAAGGGAGCACTCTCAGGATGAGACAGTAAATAGTCTCTCAATTCCAACTTTTTCTTGGCACGTGCAGAAATCTCTACACCTTCTAACTGAACAAGGGCAACCTCATACCAAGACTGGGTCTTGACTTTCTTTTGATCAATCGCCTGATATTCTAGACCAAGCAGTCCTTTTCTAGTTAAACGCATCATTTCAGCTTGCTTACCTAAATCCAGAGAAGAAAAGGCTAGCGAATCTTCTGAACCAAACAGACGCTCTCGGTCTTCCTGACTCAAACCTTCCAGAGGATAGAGAATCTTGTCATAGCTGGAGTTCAGAAATCTTGGTAGCATAGCCTTGAGGATGGAAATTTTGTAAGAAAAGACGGACTTGCGTAACTCCTCAGCCAACCAGAGTTGTTCTTGTGTGAGAACAGGGGAAAAATCCAACACCTCAGCGATATCTTTTAAATCTTGCTCCATCTCTTCCTCATCTGATTGGGACTCCACACCAAGAACAATCCCTTGAATCAGGCGATTGCCCTTACCAAAAGGTACATGAACCCGCATCCCAACTTCCAGCATTCCCTCAAATTCCTCAGGAATCCTGTAACTATAGGGCTGGTCCGTCTGCATCAAGGGCACATCCACAATAATCTTGGCTATGGGCATCTTCTCACCTCCTCCTTGTCAGTAGATTCTTGCAATAGAAAAAATAAGATTGAGTCCCCCCAACCTTAAATTTTTCACCATCTTCTTTTTCTTTAGCGATTTGCTCTTTGATTTTCTTTTCTTCTTCTTCTTTGCGGCGTTTTTCTTCTTCGATACGGCGACGTACTGCTTCACGTTTCCCTTCTGGATCTGGGTGAATTGTAACGTTTCCTGATTCGATTTCTTCTAAAGCGCGAAGAGTTGATTTTTCAGACTTGAAACCTTGAGTTGCTGGCGCACCTGCTTCCAATTCGTGGGCACGTTTTGCTTCCAAGATTACGAGTGAATATTTTGATGGAACCTTGTCGAGCAAGGTATCAATAGAGGGTTTTAACATCATTTGCTTGTACCTATTTTCTAAATTTTATCGGGTAGTTGGAGATTTTGGTAACATCTCCTGATAGTGACCAATGACACGATCCACACGGAAGTGCTCTGCTTCGATAACACGTTTGACACGCTCAGCAGCTAGGGGCACCTGATCGTTGACAATCGCATAATCATACTCACGCATGAGGGCAATTTCTTCCTTGGCCTTTTCGATTCGTTGGGCAATCACTTCTGCACTATCTGTTCCTCGACCTACCAAACGATCTTGTAATTCATCCAAAGTCTGGTGGTGTCAGAAAGATAAAGACAGCATCTGGAACCTTTTTCTTAACCTGAAGAGCACCTTGAACTTCAATTTCAAGGAAAACATCAATTCCCTTGTCCAAGGTTTCATTGACATAGGTCAGGGGAGTTCCATAGTAGTTGCCGACATATTCTGCGTATTCCAACATCTGTCCTTGACGAATCAGCTCTTCAAACTCTTCACGAGTACGGAAGAAATAGTCAACACCGTCCACTTCTCCAGGACGTTGTGCGCGTGTCGTCATCGATACAGAGTATTGAAATTGGTTTTCAGAACTCTCAAAAATCTCTCTTCTAACCGTTCCTTTTCCAACCCCTGAAGGACCAGAAAAAACGATTAGTAAGCCTCGGTCTGCCATTGTGTCTCCTTTTAGTCAGTCTGTGAAATAACATTTCTCTAGAATAATGGCAAAAAGCCAGATTATCCTTTTACAGTCTTTCTATCTAGTGTAACAAAAAAGCAGTAATTTTTCAACTGCTCTTTCTTATTTATTTAGCATAATCTACTGCACGAAGCTCGCGAATCACAGTTACCTTGATATTTCCTGGGTAATCGAGATTGTTTTCAATTTTCTCACGAACTTTGTGAGCCAAGATTGTGACTTTGTCGTCCTTGATTTGTCCTGGATTGACCATGATACGGATTTCACGTCCTGCTTGAAGGGCAAAGCTAGTTTGTACTCCTTCAAAACCGTTAGCAATTTCTTCCAAATCATGGAGACGCTTGATGTAGCTTTCAAGAGACTCACTGCGAGCACCTGGACGAGCTGCACTCAAGGCATCTGCTGCAGCAACGATAACTGCAATGACGCTCTCAGCTTCAACATCACCGTGGTGGCTAGCAATCGTATTGACCACAACTGGATGTTCCTTGTACTTACGAGCCAATTCCATACCGATTTCAACGTGGCTACCTTCAACCTCACGGTCAATAGCTTTCCCGATATCGTGAAGGAATCCAGCACGACGGGCAAGAGCCGCATTCTCACCAAGTTCGCTGGCCATAATACCAGCCAATTTAGCAACCTCAATCGAATGGCGTAAGACATTTTGTCCATAAGAAGTACGGAACTGCAAACGTCCCATAATCTTCATCAAGTCTGGATGAAGGTTTGGCGCCCCAATTTCATAGGCAGCAGCCTCACCGTATTCACGGATCTTATTGTCAATCTCTTGACGGTTTTTTTCTCAACCAGCTCTTCGATACGAGCTGGGTGGATACGACCATCTTTGAGCAACATTTCCATAGTCATACGGGCAATCTCACGACGAATCGGATCAAAACCTGACAAGGTCACCACTTCTGGCGTATCGTCGATAATCACATCGACCCCTGTCAAACTTTCAAAGGTACGAATGTTACGACCTTCACGACCAATAATGCGTCCCTTCATAGTATCGTCTGGCAGATGAACTGTTGAGTTTGTTGACTCTGCTACATATTCACCAGCGATACGTTGCATAGCTTGAACCAGAATGTCCTTAGCCATTTTGTCAGAACGTTCCTTGACCTCTTGCTCAGCTTCGCGAATACGGCTGGCTATCTCCTTGGTCAAGTTCTCCTCTGTCTGTGTCAAGATAATATCTCGTGCTTCTGTCTGAGACAGAGCACCAATACGTTCTAGTTCAGCTTCTTTTTTTGTCTTTCGACTTCCTCTAATTGCTCTTCACGCGCATCAAGGTTTTTTTCGCTCTATCAGAAATACTTTTGTTCTTTTTGTTCAAGTGTTTGTTCTTTACTCGTCAAATTGTCGTCCTTACGGTCGAGGCTAGTAGCTCTCTCTGTCAAACGACTTTCGATTTGTTTGAGTTCTTGACGTTCTGATTTGAATTCAGCGTCCACTTCTTCACGGTATTTTCTGGCTTCTTCTTTGGCCTCCAATAGTGCTTCTTTTTTAAGAGACTTGCTTTCACGCTTGGCTTCATTAACAAGTAAATCCGCTTCACGCTCAGCTTGTCCACGTAAATTAGTTGCTTCTTGTTCAGCATTTAAAAGCATCAACTCCGCAGCTTCCTGAGATGATTTCATCTTAGCTGAGATGCTGACATATCCAATGACTAAACCAATGATGACGGCAAAAACAGCAATCGCAAGCGACATGATTTCCATGTTTTTTTACCTCATTTTATTGTTATTCCGAATGACATACATTCTTTTTACATTCTACCATAAAAAAAGTGATTTTTCACAAACCTAAAATAGAATATGTTTTGAGGAATTTAGGTTATAATCACTAAATAAAATTGTTAAATCCTTGTTGATTTGAAACAGTTGTTTCGCAGAGATTAAAAAAAGCCCACCTTTCAGTAGACTCAGTAGTAATCTTTCTTTGAAAGACAAGAAAAGCCACGCTATCTCCATCCATCATATAAATCAAGCGATTTTTCTGCATCAATACGACGTGACCAAGCTCCTTGATAGTCATACTTGAGTGGTTCTGGTTTACCAATTCCTGTAAATGGATCGCGTTGAATATCCTTGATTAGTTTATTGATTCTTTTTAACGTTTTCTTGTCCTGAGTTTGCCAGTAGCAATAATCTGCCCAGGCACCTTCTGTAAACTTGAGCAGCATTCATCACTCCTCAATAACATGGACCTGAGTGCTTCCAGCACGAACTTGAGCCATTCCTCGCAAGACCTTGTCAGATAGTTCCTTGTTTTGAGCGATTCTCAGAGTTTCTTGAATACTATCCCACTCGCTCTTTGAAAGGACTACAATGTCCTCGTCTGGATTTTTTTATTGACCACCGTCAAAGGATCAAATTCATCATTTACCTTCTTCATGTAATCTTTTAAATGATTTCGGAATGTTGAGTAAAGAACTGCTTCCATAACCATACCTCGTTTTTACCTCTTTTTCCACTATTATACACTAAAAAGAAAGGAAATTGTCAGAAACTTGTACAAGATTTTCTTTTTCTATCTATTTATACTCAATGAAAAATCAAAAGAGCAAACTAGGAAACTAGCCGCAGGCTGTACTTGAGTACGGCAAGGCGACGTTGACGTGGTTTGAAGAGATTTTTCGAAGAGTATTATTCGTAAAAAAATCTCAAAAAAAGCCCACCTTTCAGTCCTATCCATACTTAGTTCTTTTCTATTCTTATCGGCACTCTTCCAAAATTCTGCTCTGCTATACTTGGATTTCCCAGTTGGTAAATCTGGTCTGCCTTTTGGGTCATAGCATCCCAAGGTTCTTTGCCAATTCTGCTAACTAGATCGACCTGCCCTTTCAAAGACTTGAGATGTTGCCTGCCTTTTTCAGTAAAGCCAAGAACATGGATGCCTTCTGGCAAGTCACTTTCTCTAGCCTGCACCAAGATATAGGTCAAAAGGCGTCTGACACGCGCCTTGGTGTAACGTTTGGTCGCAACCGCCTCAACCAAGTCTTCCACAGACTGGACTGTCTTGATGGCTTCCTTAATGCGCACAGCCATTTCTTGATTGACCTGATAGATCGTTGTTAAGTCTGGATTTGACAAGAGTTGATAGCGGAGCAAAGGAAAATAGTCGTCCCAACTCATCTTATTAGCCTGCTCAAAGAGAGCAACAGATGGCATAAATCGTTCTAAGAAGTCTTGGTCTTTCTGGTGTTGACGCAGAGCTGTCGCTGAGGCAAAGTCCACATCCTTATCCACAGAATGGTAACCTGCCCCCCGACGTTGAATTGGATGCAGCTTGATGTTTCGTCCAGCAACCGCCTTGGCATAGGCCAGAGCAAGGACATGGTTAGGCGTATTGCCAGAAAAATCAAGACCTGCAAATTCCTTCCACATGGCTTGGGTTTTCTGTGGATAGGAAAGAGAATCAGGTAGATTTTCCACAAATTTCTCCATCTCAGCACCTTTCTCTGTGTATAAGTCAGCGATTTTCTGGTAATCCAGAACTTCCTCTGTCCCAAAAGCTAGATTATCAATACCCAATCGAGTCAAGATATCCACAGCCCCTTGGCCAAAGAAATCCGCCGCCTGAACACTGACTAAAAATGGCAATTCCACTACCAGATCCGCTCCATTTTCCAGCGCCATCTGGGCTCGTGTCCACTTATCCACGATAGCAGGCTCTCCACGCTGCATGAAATTCCCTGACATAGCAACGATTTTCAGCCCCTCAGCCTGATTTAGCAGGTACTTATGCCCATTATGAAAGGGATTAAATTCCGCGATAATACCCGTTATGGTCATGCTAATCTCCTACTTCTGTGCCACAAAAAACCAACGGGTGCTAGTTTCTATTGGCTCCTTGTCCTCAAAGTCCGCATAGAGTTTGAAGGACTTGAAACCAGCCTGTTCCAGCAAAATATCATAGGTCAAGACCTCATAAGTCCGCTCCTCATGCACTTCATCGTGGCGACTAAAGGAACCGTCAGCCTCCTTGATAAAAAAGGTCAACTCATGCACGATGGAGTGAGGTGCTTCGTCCTCGTAGGTATCCCAGAGCATGGCGAACTCTTCCGCATTTTCATGGTAAGAATAGCCTGAAAAAACCTCATCAGTCTGGTAAGTCGAATGCACGTCAAAGATGAAAACTCCGTCTTCATTGAGGACATTATAGACTTCCTTAAAAACGTCTCCTACTTCCACCTCATCTTGCATATAGCAGATTGAGTCCGAATAACAAGTGACAAAATCATATTGACCTGCCTTGGACAAATCCAGCATATTGCCTTCAATAAAGTCAATCTTTTGTTTGGCTGAAGAAGCTCTCTTCTCAGCAATCTTCAACATATCCCCACTCAAGTCAAGTCCAGTCACATCAAAACCAGCCTGAGAGAAGCGCACAGATTGAATTCCTGTCCCACAAGCCAATTCCAAGAGTTTCTTTCTCTCCTTGGTCTTAGGCAAATGACGCAGAGAAAAATCCGTCCATTTATCATATAAACTATCGTCCATGACCGCATCATAGACCGCCGCAAAGGTTTCATAAGTTGCCATAATCATGATACCAAGAGCCTCCATGGCAAACGCCACTCGCCCTATACCTTTCTATCCTTTTTTCTAAAATAAGCAAAGAAACCCAGTTGACTACAACTGAGTTCAATTGCACACTATAGTCTTTTCGTTTGCTTTTAGTACTAGGCAACGAGTTGCAGGCATAACTGGAGTTAGGCAAAACGAGTTAACGCCGTAATAAAAGATAAAGGAAAAGACTATAAAGTTTCAGATATATCTACTGAATTCGCCTCATGCCATAGCTTCTCTAGGTTATAGTGGGCACGCATTTCTTCTGAAAAGACATGCACAACGACAGCACCGAGGTCTAGTAGAACCCAGCCTCCTGCTGCGTCGCCTTCGACATGACTACCTTTAAATCCTGCTTCCGCTACTTTTTCACGGATATTATCAGCGATAGCGTCCAACTGACGGCTATTCATTGAGCTAGTGATAACAAAATAGTCCGTCACGCTAGTCAAATCTTGTACGTCAAGTGCGAGGATATCCTCCGCGCGTTTCTCATCAGCCGCTTTCACGACTAGTTCTAGTAATTCTTTTTCGTTCATTTAGTCCTCTTTCAAATAGTGCACAAAGGCGTTATAGGTTTCAAGGGTTTGGGGATAGATGGGGAATATCTGATGAGCTAGATGCTCCACGGTTCGAGCTGTTTCGTAGGCCACCGCCTTATTGAGCGATAAACTTGCAATCTCACGCGCCACATCCACTCCAGGAAAGGCACGATTGTGCTCGATATAGTCTGCGACATAGACAACCTTATCAAGATCAGTCATCTGGTCAGCACCGACTGTATGGATTTCAATGGCTCGTAGAATTTCAGAATCATGCAAATTCAAATCTTCCTGAATCTTGTAGATGCCAACCATACCATGCCAGACATTATTACCCCAGTTTTTGAGATCAGGGTCTAGCTGATAACGGTCAATCAAGTCTAAAAATTCCTTATCTGACAGCTTTTTAGCGTAGTCATGAAGAAGGCCTGCTAAACCTGCCTTCTCGACATCTACTCCAAATCTCTCTGCTAGTTCTATGGCTGCACGCTCCACACCCAAGCAATGGGTTAAGCGTTTCTCGGGTAGAAGCTCTGCCATTTTTTCCAACAAAGCCTCACGGGAGCAGTTGATATAGTCTTGATAGGCCATCAGTAGAGTCCCTCCTTCTCGATGTAGTCTAGCACAGGCTGAGGTAGGAGAAAGTTGGGTTTCCGACCTTGGGCAAGGAAGTCACGCACCATGCTGGACGAGATATCCATGAGAGGCACATCCACCCAGATAACTGGATAGAAGTCCCTGCCTTGTAGCGTGGGCGCTGAACTCCCACAAACTGAACCATATCTACCAGTTCATCAATTCTATACCACTTAGGTAAATAGTCTACCATATCGGCACCGATGATAAAGTAATAATCCGTATCTGGATGTTGCTCTGTCAAGATTTTCATGGTGTCGTAGGTGTAGGAAATGCCCTTACGTTCCAACTCAATGGTTTCAATGGCTAGGCCCTCAATCCCCTCAATCGCCAACTCAAGCATCTTGAGACGATGGTGTTCAGAGATGGTTTCTTTTTTATCAACATGAGGTGGTTGGTATTCAGGCATGAGCAGAACTTGATCTAGTCCCAACTGCTGGCGCACTTGGTCCGCAACAATGAGATGGGCATTGTGAACAGGGTTAAAATTCCCCCCTAAAATCCCGACTTGTTTTCGTTTTTTCTCCTTGATTTCTGGCTCCAACTCTACCTTGGTAAAGGGAGTCAATAGTTCGATTGCCATAGGCTAGTCTCCTTTATTTCTCTGTAAAAACAGTTGTTTGGAGTAGGTTTTTAGATTTCTTTGACTTTTTTAGAAATCTTGCGATTTTCTTTCTTGCTAGATTGTTTAAACAAAATCAAGATGCGTCCGATTTTTTGGACTGTATCCACACCGATTTCTTCTTCCAAGATTTCAGCTACTTCGTGGATATTTTCATCGGTGTTTTGCAAAAGAGTAACCTTGATCAATTCGCGGGCATCAAGAGCCTGACGGACGCTGGTTTTGATTTGGTCGTTGAGTCCATTTCCCGATTTGGATAATGGGTTTGAGGGTGTGTGCCTGGCTATTGAGGAAGGCACGTTGTTTTGATGTTAATGACATAATTTTCTTCCTTGTTTTTTAATAGTTATTTTAGGTGGTGGGGGACGGTCGGAACTAATTTTTCAAAGATTTCATCTTTGAAAAATGGATTTCCTGACCTCACAATTGAGCCTAGGTCTCAATTGTGCCCCTTGCCAATCTATCGATTGGCAAGACACCACGGCGATAACTATCTTTTTATGAGCTCACTTTGTTCGCTCAGTGATTTTGTTTTAAATAATTGCTTTTCGTATGACGACGGCGACGCCTTCTGGTGCCCAGACGGCGACTTTGGCGGTGCCTGTTACTCGGATCCAGCCTAGGCCTGAGATGACTAGGTCTGTCTTTTCCTTGATATTAAAGACATGTTGGACCAATTTTGGAAAATCTTCCTTTTCCTTACTATTTGGTGGTGTCAGAAGGGTTCCTAGGTGCTTGTCGTAGAAAGCACTAGCGCCTTCTAACTTGGTACGATGCAATTTGAGTTCATTGTCAAAGAAGGCTGTGAAACCTTGCTTTTCTCCTGCAATGAAGTCAAAGCGTCCGAGTCCACCTAAAAAAACAGGGTTTTGTTCAGGATTGAGCTGATAAGTTTTAGGCTTGATTTCCTTTTTAGGGCTGACATACTTAAGGTTTTTAGCAGTCAAATAATGGGCCATCTGGTGGCGGTGGATAATCCCCGGCGTATCGTAAATATAAGATCCGTCGTCAAGCGGGATCTCAATCTTGTCCAAGGTCGTCCCTGGGAAGCGTGACGTCGTAATGACATTCTGGTCACCCGTGATTTCTTGGATAATAGCATTGATAAGAGTTGATTTTCCAACGTTTGTCACGCCAACGACATAGACATCACGGCCCTTACGGTAGTGCTCGATTTTGTCAATGACTTCCTTAATGGCATGTTTGTTTTGTGCCGAAGTTAGGACGACATCCACAGGACGAAGCCCTTCTTCGTGGGCACGTTCCATGAGCCACTGGCTAATCTTGCCTGGTTTAACAGACTTGGGCAAGATATCTTTTTTATTTCCCACCAAGAGGACATCATTGCCCGAGACAAAACGTGGCAAACCTGGGATGACAGAGCCATTAAAATCAAAGATATCAATGACATTGACCACTAAGGCATCACTGTCTCCCACCTCGTGCAAGAGCTTGAGGAAATCATCATCCGTCAACTGGACATCCGTGATTTCATTGTAGTGGCGGAGACGGAAACAGCGTTGGCAATAGACTTCGCCTGTCTCCAAACCTTTTTCAAGTGCCGACTGGGGGGTAAACCCAAGACCAGCCTTGTCTGTCGTCTGAATGGTTGCTCCACAACCAATACAGAGAATTTCTTCCATAGTTAAATTCCTTTTTTATATGTAATCGGTCCGTACTTTTCAGTGATCTTTCGCATGACACGGCGCTCACGGGCTCGGTTAATCTGCGTTTTGATCGAGTCATGTTGGACCAAGGGTTTGACTAAAATCGAGCGAATGCCAGCACGGTGGGCTGCTCGAATATCTGTCATGAGCTGGTCGCCGACCATGGCCACTTCACTTTTCTCATAGTGGAATTCCTTCATGGCACGGTCAATCCCAAATGTGAAGGGCTTCAGAGCCCAATAAACGTAATCAATCCCAAATTTCTCAACTGCGCGTTGAACTCGTTTTTTGGTATTATTTGAGACTACGATAATGCGAATGCCCGCGTCCCGAAGATCATGTAGCCATTGCTTCATCTCTGGCGTCCCGTCAGGGTTGTTCCAAGCAATGAGGGTATTGTCCAAATCGACCAAAACAGCCTTGATTCCCTGCGCCTGCAGGCTTGGAACTGTCAGATCATAGACTGCTTCCACAGCAAAATCTGGCATGTAATTTTCAATCGCCATTCTGGCTCCTTTTCTTAACTTTTTTTTCGCAATTTTCCTTAGCAACAATGACAAAACAATCCACAACCCAGCACTGGCTAAACTGATGTAGAGCCAAGCATGGGGTTCATCTGTTAAAGGTAGGGGAACATTCATTCCGAAAAAGCCTGTCACGACTGCCAAAACAGCCAGCAAGACTGAAATGATGGTCAAGGTTGTCAAATTATCATTCAGATTGTTGTTTAGGATGTTGTTGTAAGATGCTGATAGTTGTTGGAGGACTTGAGAAATCAAGTCTGTCATGGATACCAGCTGATGAGCCTCAATCATGGCATCATCAAACTGTTCTCTCTCAATCTCGTTAAAACTGCGATAGAGGGCATGCCCTTGAATATGTTCCAGCAACATGCGATTTTGCTTGGCAGCCGCAGTAAGATAAACCATACCAGTTTCCAAGTCGGAAAGGGCAAAGAGGTTTTTCTTAGTCGTCCGCTGGCGCAAGAGCCCATTGACCTCATCCTTACTCTTGTCCATCTGCTCGATGACAGGGTAGTAGGCATTGCTGATGATTTCCAGACTGGCAAAGAGAAACTTGTAAATCGAAAGTGTGTCATGACTCTCCAGATAACGGGTCATCTGTTCAATAACATAGGCGTTCTTGGTATTACTAATGGTAATCAGGCGACGATGTTCCACGATAAAGGTCATGGGAAAGGCTTCGTAGTAGGCCTTATCCTTTTTCAAGTTCAAGACATTGTAGATAAAGGTCACAGTCCCATTTTCACGGTGATAATCCATGTGGGCGCGCTCATTTCTATCCAGTGCGTATTCAATGGTTTCCTTGTCCAGACCATAGATTTCAGAAAGGTCCTCTAGTTTTTTCAACTTATCCAAATCTAGGTTAATCCAGGTACAACCATTGCCCAACTGTTTTTCTAAAAACATCTTCTCTCCTTTACCAAACTCTTTCTATTGTACCATAAATCTGCTAAAATTTCAGGCCTGGTCTGTCCGAGAGAAATTGCTGACGACGGTAATATTGCGATTTGGAACGAAGTGTAGAACCTGGTCTTCTCCTCGGAGTTGTGTTGTTCGAATGCCAACGCTGACAACCTTGCCCGATACAGTAATAGGCCCATTTGTCAGAACAACCTCATCTCCCACATCCAGTTGACGTTCGAAGAGGATGAAAAAGCCATTGATGACATCAGATAGAAAACCTTGGGCTCCCATACCAATGGCCACCCCAGCAATCCCAGCCCCTGCCAGCAAACTCGAAACTGGCAAACCTAAAATCGATAAAATGCAGTAGAGTAAAAAGAAATAAAGGGTATAATTAAACACATTTTCTAACAGACGTGAGATGGTTTTCTGACGCCCTACATCATGACGAGACATTTTTAGAGAAGGTTTAACAATTCTCTGCACCATGGTACGGAGCAATTTCTTAGCTATATAAAAGAGTAAATAAGAATAAAAGAGAAAGTAACTTGGTTAAGATATTCTCGATAATCGCTGTAATATCAAGCTTATTGAGATAGGTTTGAATAAATTCTTGCATAGAAAACTCCTTTCATTTATTATACCATACTTTCATAAAGTGTCATTCTCCATAAATATTCAAAAATAATTTCAAAAATAGACAGAAAATTCTTGATTTTAGTTCATATTTATACTATAATCATAAACATTACACAACAAAGGAGATTGTTATGAAAAAATTTATTCATGCTTGGAATAAGGCAAGCCTAATCAAACGAATTTTGATTGGTATGCTTATTGGAGGAACCCTAGGACTGACACTTCCTAACATTTCAGGAATTGGCCTTCTAGGAGATCTCTTTGTTGGTGGCCTCAAAGCCATCGCACCGATTCTGGTTTTTGCCCTCGTTGCCAATGCCCTTTCCCAACATCAAAAGGGGCAAGATAGCAATATGAAAACCGTTATCTTCCTTTACTTGGTGGGAACCTTTGCGGCTGCCCTTATCGCTGTACTAGCAAGTTTCATCGTACCTGTTGAAATTACCCTAAATAGTGCTAATACCGATATTACTCCACCAGATGGGATTGGACAGGTCCTCAGCAACCTCTTGCTCAAACTAGTTGACAATCCAGTCAATGCCCTCATTACTGCCAACTACATCGGTATCCTATCTTGGGCAGTTATTTTCGGGATTGCCATGAGAGAAGCCAGCAAAAACAGTAAAGAATTGCTGAAAACTATGGCTGATGTGACTTCTAAGATTGTCGAATGGATCATCAACCTAGCTCCATTTGGTATCCTTGGTCTTGTCTTCAAAACCATCTCTGATAAGGGAATCGGAAGCCTAGCCAACTACGGAATTTTGCTTGCCCTCTTGGTGACAACTATGTTCTTTGTGGCCTTAGTAGTAAATCCATTGATTGCCTTCCTCTTTATGAAGAGCAACCCTTATCCCCTCGTTTGGAAATGTTTACGTGTCAGTGGTGTGACAGCCTTCTTTACTCGTAGTTCTGCGGCCAACATCCCTGTCAACATGAAACTTTGCCACGACCTCGGACTGGATCCAGATACCTATTCTGTTTCTATCCCCCTTGGTTCTACTATCAACATGGCCGGGGCAGCGATTACCATTAACGTTTTGACCCTTGCTGCAGTTAACACTCTTGGAATCCCTGTTGACTTTGCGACAGCCTTTGTCCTCAGTGTAGTGGCAGCTATCTCAGCCTGTGGTGCTTCTGGTATTGCGGGAGGTTCCCTCCTTCTTATCCCAGTTGCTTGTAGCCTTTTCGGTATTTCTAACGATATTGCCATGCAAGTTGTTGGGGTTGGATTTGTAATTGGTGTCATCCAAGACTCATGTGAAACAGCCCTTAACTCTTCTACAGACGTCCTCTTTACTGCCGTTGCCGAATACGCAGCAGCCCGTAAAAAATAGCGCATAAAGACAAGCCTCTCAGGTCTTGTCTTTTACGCTTTTATTCTAACTTATTAGGAAATTCTTATGTCTATTAGCCAACGTACGACAAAGCTCATCTTAGCTACCTGTCTTGCCTGCCTTCTTGCTTATTTTCTCAATCTCTCCTCAGCTGTCTCGGCTGGAATCATCGCCCTCTTAAGCCTATCTGATACACGTAGAAGTACTTTAAAACTGGCCCGCAATCGGCTCTTTTCCATGCTTCTGGCTCTGGTTATCGGGGTTTTGGCTTTTCACTTGAGCGGATTTCATATCTGGAGCCTTGGCCTCTATCTTGCCCTATACGTTCCTCTGGCCTACAAGATGGGCTGGGAAATTGGCACCACACCAAGTAGCGTCTTGGTTAGCCACCTCTTGGTACAAGAGTCAACCTCTCCAGATCTTCTAGTCAATGAACTCCTTCTCTTTGCAATCGGTACAGGATTTGCTTTACTAGTCAATCTCTACATGCCTTCCCGAGAAGAGGAAATCCAGCACTACCACACATTGGTAGAAGAAAAGTTAAAAGATATCCTCCAACGCTTCAAATATTATTTATCCAGAGGGGATGGACGCAACCGAGCACAGCTAGTAGAAGAATTGGACATACTTTTAGAAGAAGCCCTCAGACTGGTCTATCTAGATCACTCTGACCACCTCTTTCACCAGACCGACTACCATATCCACTACTTTGAGATGAGACAGCGACAAAGTCGTATCCTGCGAAATATGGCCCAGCAAATCAACACCTGTCACCTAGCTGCCAGTGAAAGCCTGATCTTAGCGCAGCTCTTTTCAAAAATTGCAGGTCAACTGAGCCAGACCAATCCTGCTTCTGATTTACTGGATGAAATCGAACGCTATCTAGAAGTCTTTCGGAATCGCAGTCTACCCAAGACAAGAGAAGAATTTGAAACCCGTGCCACCCTTCTTCAACTCCTACGCGAAGCCAAAACCTTCATCCAAGTAAAAGTTGATTTTTACCAAAAATATGGACAGTAAAAAAGAAAACTTCAGACCAATCACAAAACGATATAGAAAGCATGACTTTCTGAAGAATTTATTTTTTGAGTGATAGAAAAACCCTTCATAAACCAGTCTACTCGTTCTGGTATTAAAACTTTGACATCCTATTCTGTACTTGACTAAGTAAGTTTACTGTTCTCAAAGCATTTATAAAGTATCCAAAATCTTTGATCATCCCAGTAAAGTGACTTAGAGCTGTCTTTACATCCACCACAAAAGAGAAAGACTGGATATAAAAAGAAGCTGGGCAAAAACTCAATTTCAGGAGAAATTGAAGTAAATCTTCCCGCAATAAAACATATAGTATCAAATTTTTTTCAACATCTGATATGTACTGCACCCCAAAAGTTAGACAGAAAAATCTAACTTTTGGGGTGTTTTTATTATGAAATTAACTTATGATGATAAAGTTCAGATCTATGAACTTAGAAAACAAGGATATAGCTTAGAGAAGCTTTCAAATAAATTTGGGATAAACAATTCTAATCTTAGGTATATGATTAAATTGATTGATCGTTACGGAATAGAGTTTGTCAAAAAAGGAAAAAATCGTTACTATTCTCCTAAATTAAAACAAGAAATGATTAATAAAGTCTTACATGAAGGCTGGACTAAAGATAGACTTTCTCCCCTCTAGGAGCCCGTGCATAAGGACGATAGAGGTAGCGGTCTGTCAATATATACGCCTGGTAAATCTTTTAGGTTATCCAAAATATCAAGAAATTCAGCGACTTTCTCAGAATCTTGTTCCTTAAAGCTAGTCGTCTTTTTTAAAAGTGACCTTAATCTGCTTTAAAGCTGCCCATACTGAAGGGACAGCACAATCAAAATGTGCCGCAATTTCCCGTAAAAAAGCGTCTGGATGAGCCTCTACAAAGGCTTTCAATTCCTCTAAAGGAATTTTCCGCTTTTTGACGACTCGCTTTTTCCTCTCTAAGTGTCCTTGTTCACGTCTTTCTTTTCCCACGTGAAGAGAGTTTTGACGCCAACATCAAAGACTTTAGCTGCCTCGGCATGGCTGTGTCCTTATTTGATGTAATCTAATGCTCCTTGTTTAAAATCTGTACTATATGCCATAGCTTTATTATAAGATGCTTATTTTAAACTAAGCAACTATAACTAAATAGGCTAATAAGTACATCCCCTACCACATATCTGTCTTACAACAAAAAATATGAACTTGATCTAATCACTTAGTTGAATCACTATAGTACAATACCTTACTGCTGATAACTATTTATCTAGTATACTCTAATTTTAACTCTCACTATTTCTTCTTTCTGCCTCAAAAAATATATTTAATCGGAAACAAATATCTCTATATTCCTCAGTATCTGTTAATTGATGGTATTCTAAAATTTGCTTATAATCCTTTAAAAGATTGACAAAGCGAATACGCATAACTGAGACATCTACTCCAGCTAAAACAAGATCTGATATTTTCTTGGAAAATACTTCAACTAAATCTCTTGCCCAAGAAAGATCAAATTCAGACCTCATAATACTACCTGAACGCTGTCTATAGCGATAGAGGTTATCATTTATAAAGATAATTTTAGAGGCTAAAAGATAAAATCGATGCATGGTCGCTTCATCATCGAAACGACGACCATTTGAAAATTGAACTTCCTTGAATAATTCTTTTTTTATTAGTTTAAATGTCGGTAATATAAAGGCAGAACTATTGAATCGCCAATCACCTGCTTGACGATTCATAATTTCTTGTATAGCCAGTTCTTCTACAGAAAAATCTTTATCTGTTACATAAAAATAAAAATTTTTGTCACTTTCGTCGTAAATATAATAATTACCAATAGCTATATCTGCATTCTTCTCTTTTATATGAGTATATAGAACTTCAATCATTTTATCACTGACAATATCATCTGAATCTACTAAAATAATATATTCTCCCTTAGATTGTTGAATCCCAAAATTTTTCGCAACTGCTGATCCCTCGTTCTCTTTATGAAATACTCGAACCCGAGAATCTTTTTTGGAAAATTCATCACAGATTTCAATTGAAGCATCTGTAGAGCCATCATCTACTAAGATAATTTCAATATTAGAATAAGTTTGTTCCCTAATGCTTTCAACACACTCTACTAAATATTTCTCCGTATTGTATATAGGAACTATAACACTAATCAATTCAGTCATATTTATAATTTATTCCTTTCATTTCACTCAAAGCACAACAAAGAATAAAAAAGTGTTGTGCTCTTTGTTTTAATCTATAATAGAAATGTGTGTACCTATCACTACTACAAATCAAATGGAGATGAGTAAGTGAATGGTACAGCAACCACCTCGCATTGTTATAAGTGTCATTCTTTCCATCAATCACAACTAACTGTGATATGAGCACGTAAACTTATAATTGAATAAATAACTCGTTTGTGAAAAGAAAGAATGGTCAAGAGATAAGCAGACTCAAATTTAGTGAAGAAAGCACCCTTTGAAAAAAGTGCTCAGGCTATTATTCAGAGCATTCTCGACAATCAAGAGGAGAAACCAAACATTGAACAGTTGATTCACAAGCGAATGAAGGATAAAATGCAAGACTTGAAAATCGCTATTGAGGGGGATATGACACCTGAACAAGCTGAGAAAATCAGAATCATCAAGGAACACTATGAAGCACTTGCCGTCTGTAAAGAAAATTTAGAAACCATGATTCGGAAGCTCGGACAAGAATACCAAGAACATGTCAAGCTAATCCAAACCGTTCCTGGTTTCAAAGAGGAACTATCTGCCCTCAGAATTATCTCTGAAACCGGAGCTGATATGACTGTTTTTAACACTGCGGGTAAACTCTGTTCTTGGTCTGGATTAGTTCCTGCCAACAATGAAAGTGCAGGAAGACAATTTTCTACTCGTATTTCGAAAGGTGGTCACTATCTCAAACTTTTTCTTGTTCAAATAGCTAACGCCGTGGTTAAATCAGAGAAGCGCCCTGAATTACGAAATAAATATCTCAAACTCAAGAAACGACCGGGGCATCGAAAAGCTATCATTGCTATCTGTCGCAGATTATTAGTTGCCATCTACTATGTACTTCTAAAATAGGAGAGTTATAATCCAAGATTACAAGGTCTTACAGAAATAAGAAATCCTGATAAGACAATGTCTCTTCAAGACGCTATTTGCTTCGCATAGAAACATGGATTCAACTCCAGTCAACTTTTTTTAAAATTGCATCTAAATTTCTAATTTATTCTCCACTAATTATTTTCACAAATATAAAACTAGTATCTAGAACCTCGTCTGTAAAAATATATGTTATATATTGTGAAATTTTTTTATTTGTAAGTTATCACCATAAAGGTTAATAGTAAAACGAATAAGGCCAAACTCACTAATAAGGTGAGCACCTTTACCAAGGTGTTGCTCTGCCAGTAACTTGGTTTACCAATATTACTAGTGGCATCCATGGAAAATAGTTGATTTTGACGGGGTTGTATAGTTACCAATACAATCAAAGCAAGAGATAGGATAATAGCTAAAACAATTAGTATTTCAATCATAGGCCTACCTCAAAATTCCCAATAAAGTAAAGAGCAAACCAATCAGAATCATCAAGCCCAGTAAAAGTGAAAAAGTCTTACTAATCTTTTCCCCTCGGGTTTCTTTTTCTTTCTTGATGGGTTTTTGTTTCAACTCTTCCATGCGACCTTCAACGTCTTTGTAAAATAAATCTTCGTCTGACATGTTAACCTCCTAAAACAGTTTGCATAGTTTCCTGATATCGCACCAAGTCAACATAGTTTGCATGTTGGCCTTGTTTGCCAAGTGCCTGACGCATTTGATCAACATCTGAAAGAGCCAGTTTAATGGTCTCAACCAAAGCAGAAACTTCACTACTTTCAAATAGATGGTCTGGAGCGATATAGAGTCTATTGTGCACCGTCTGATTAAAGCCAAGAATCAAGAGATTGTGCTCAAAGGCCTGACGCACTGCCTGCAACAACTCATTACTGTGGTTTATATCCAAGTAAATATCCGACAATTGATAGAGCTCCTGAATCTTCTGTGGACTAGCGTTCTGATAAAGGACCACATTAGGATAGCGAAGCATGTCTAAGAGCTTAGAAGACATCTCTGTCACCGCTGCGATACGGAAGGTAACATCAGGCAAGGCTTCTACGATTGCTTCTACTTGCTCAATCTGATCTGAATTGGTCAAGATTAAGGCATCTTGTCTTAGGAAATTATCGCGTTTAAACTGGTAATGGTAACCCAAGTGCACAAACTGATCATGGTATTTCTCGTCAGTCAACTCTAAAGCGCGCTCATAAGTCGCCTTGTTGGGAATGATGATTTTCTTAGTACGCACATCATCACTCTCTAAAATCAACTGCATATTTCCCGGAATGGCATCATAGAGAGGTTCCTGCCAAACTAGGATATCTGAGCCAGATTTATCTGGATAATGGAAGGAAACCAAGAAAGGAGTCGCTAAGGTATTAAAGATAAGCTGACTGGTATCTATTTCCAAATCTTGCAAAAAGAAGGTGATAAATTCAACCTTATTTGCAAAGTAACGCATGGATTGACCAGGCAAAGTCAATAAGATATCACCCGTCACATGGTTTTCAAGTAAAACTTGTTGACTATTGACATCTTGGTAAACTGTCATAATCGGCTCACTATCTGCGCTATAGGTCGTTGTAGCAAAGCAAGCTCCGAAGCGATTATAGTGATCAATCTGGCGTACTCGACCTTCTAAATCTTTCCAATCTACCTGTTTAACCAAGCGAGCCTGCATTCCGTCAGCATAATGAATGACAGCTCTCTCCTGTGTCATATCCTCAATACGAGCAGACTGATTATTGCCTGAAATTTCCCAAAAAGCTGGAACAGGAACTTGGTTGAAATAGAGAGGTTTTCCATCCTCGTAACCTAGATAATAGGTAAAAGGAGAAACCAGACCATCAGGCAGAAAACCATCTGCATCGATGACCACTCCAAGTTGAGAAAGACCAGTAGCGACTAGACTTTCATGTAAATCTCGACTTTCCTGACTATAACGATCATAAAGTTCAATCATGGAGCACCTCCTCTACTGTTTTCTTCCACTTTTCTAAAATTTCTTTGGTTAAGAAGCCTTCTGCAATCTGGTAAGAATGGGTACGCATATCCGCCAAACAATTTTCTTGATACAATTGGCAAATCTTAGCTGCGTAAGCTTGCTTGATTTGGTCTTCTACGTGGTCAGATGAACTTGGAATCAAATAACCATTTTGCTCATCTTCTATAAAGGTCTGATTGCCATAAGGTACATCAAAACCAATTAGGGGGAGGCCTGAACCAATAGCTTCCATCAAGGTCAAACCAAAGCCTTCGCTGGTAGAAGCAGTCAAATAGACTTCATACTGGCTATAAATCTGCGAAAGTTCGGCATGTCCTTTGAGTTGGATATAATCCTCAGCCTGATGAGTTGCAATAATGTCTCTAAGCAGAGAATCCTCTCCACCACTACCATAGATATCAAAGGTCAATTCAGGAATTTCCTTATGAGCTTCAATGACCGCCTTGACCAACCAGTCAATGTGTTTTTCTTTGGCAAGACGCGAAGCCGTAATCAATGAAAAGGGCTTACGTCCCTGACTTGACTCAGTTAATGCATCAATACTTCCTACAGGAATGGTAACAATCTTTGGACGATGCTGAGTATATTTGGCAAATTGCTCTTGCAGAACTTCTCTCTGTCTATCAGTGGATACGATAAAGAAATCAACCTTATCTGCATTGGTAAACTGATAGTCATAATAGTTATTCCAAAGGATGTAATCCTCATTTGTAGCATTTTCACTATAATGCTCCGCATGAACAACTACAGCTAAATGCGCTGCTTGTGCTTCCTCAAAAACAACCTGTCCAATGCCTGTCTCCCTATCGAGAATGACCAGATCAGACTTGTTCAAATTCAAGGATTTCATAAAGGCACGCATAAAGGCTTGCTTCCCATAGAAAATCTTATCCTTGAAACGATAAATTTCTTCCTTACCTTGATTCATCAAAATATCATAGGCTGGAGTTCCGTCCTCATTATAAAAAGTTCGTTGATATAGGACTGCAACATTGTCCTTGGGAGCAAAGTATTCGCTACAATAACGCGTATAAGAGAAGTAATCCTTACGAATCAGTTTTCCTTTAAAGACATACTCGGCATGTTGAACCAAGTCCTTGTCCTCATCAACCAAATAACAGGTGACAAACTTATCTTTGTCAGAAAAGAAGACACGTAGAACCTTGCCATTTTTTTCTCTGTGACTTTCTTCACCACCAAAGTAAGCCAAGACATCATCCACTGTCATGCTAGTCGGCGCAATCTTGATGTCTGTAAAATGATTATAAAGCCAGATAACCTGATTGTCATCAAAACCAATATTGGCTGTTAAGTGCTGAATATTATCGGCTAAAATCATATCTGTAAAGATAAACTTAGAGGACAGATTTAATTTCCGAAAAACACCAGCACGATAGGCTTGGGCGTATTCAACACCGCTACTAGCCCAGCCAAGTCCTAAATTTATATTGTAAATTGTCATATTTTCCTCTTTTTTATGGGAAATGGGTCATAATCTCACCCTTAGGAGTGACTTCAACCAAGCCCATCAGGAGATTACGCACCATATCCGCACGAATTTGTTCTTTCATGGTTTCAAAGCCTGCATAGGCTTCTTGATAGTACTCTACGATTGGATTTTTCTGACTATTAGATTGACCACCGATAGCCATAGATAACTGTTGTAGATAGTCTACCTGCTCTACCCAGTTGTCATCAATAGCCTTGAGCATAGAAAGTCGTAAAAACTGTTCATACAAGCCATGTTCCTCAAGCAATTCTTCTTTTCAGAAAGTTCTCTATCAATCACTTGTTTCATAAAATTACGAACTGCAGTTTTGTCAGTTACATTTACATAGTCTGGAACCTCTTTAATATGAAAACTAATATTAGTCACGATAAAGTGGAAGAGTAACTCTCGGTTTTCATATTCTGAAGAAGTCACTTGGTCTATATAACTAGCAATGATTTTCTCAACAACATCCTCTAAGTCACGAGAACCATCTATTAGACGATTTCTTTCTTTATAGACCATATCCCGTTGAATATTCATACTCTCAGCATATTCTAGAGTCTGACGACGTGCCGAACGTCCAGCACTATCACTGGCATGCTGAGCCTTTTCGACTAGCTTCCGGTATTTACGACCTTCCAATACTTCAGGTTGAGTCATATCTTGAACCTGATAATCTTTGTACTTTTTATGCACCCAAGATGGCCCAAATTTCTTAATAACATCATCTTCTAAGGATACAAAAAACTTACTCATACCAGGATCTCCTTGACGACCAGAACGGCCACGAATTTGCAGGTCAATCCGTTGGCTTTCCATCCGCTCCGTTCCAATAACAATCAAGCCTCCAAGTTCTGCAACCCCCTTACCAAGCTTGATATCCGTACCACGTCCTGCCATAGAGGTAGCCACTGTAACAGCCCCCATCTGACCTGACTCAGAGATGATTTGGGCCTCACGCGCCGCATTATTAGCATTTAAAACATTATGGGCAATTCCCTCTCGAAGCAAGAGTGACGAATAAAGTTGAGACATTTCAACTGAGCCTACAAAAACGAGTAGGGGATTTCCCTTAGCATGGTATTCTTTGATATACTCCAAAGAAGCATACACTTTTTCAGGTAAAGTGACATATAGATTATCTGGATAGTCAATCCGTTGTCTAGGACGATTGGTTGGAATGCGCACTACAGACATATTGTAAGTTTCAAGAAGCTCTTTTTCTGCGACTTTACCTGTTCCCGTCATTCCAGACACCTTATTAAACATCTTAAAAAGGCTCTGATAGGTGATAGAAGCCATGGCCCGTGTTTCTGGAGATAATTTGACATGTTCCTTTGCCTCAATAGCCTGATGGAGACCTCCCTGTAGTTTGGTCATTTCCATTAGACGCCCCGTCCCCTTATCTACTAGTACCATCTCATTCCCACGAATGACATAGTCCTTATCTTTTGTATAGAGCTTATGGGCTCGAATCGCATAAACTAAATGACGAGCAAAGGTTGCATTCTCCTCATTATAAAAATGGTCAATCCCTAAAAAGCTTTCAGCAGCTTTAGCACCTTTAGTGGTCAACCAAACTTCATCTTTTTCCTCTTTAAAAATATAATCCTCACCTTCAACCAAGGTCGTTACAAGTGTGTCAATAATACCGTAGTGATTAGACTGAACCCGAGGAGCGCCTGCAATGATAAGTGGGGTCTGAGCGCTATCCAATAGAATATCATCAATCTCGTCAATAATGACATAATCAAAAGGGCGTAAAAATTTACCTTCCTCATTTGAGGCAAGATTATCATTCAAATAATCAAAACCCAAATGACTATTAGTTGTATAAATAATATCCGATGCATAAATTCTTTTTTTCTCTTCTGGCGTCAATTCCTCTTTTGGATCATCTGTAAAAGGTATCCCAATTGTTATTCCTAAGAAGCGATACACTTGTCCCATCTCTTCAGCATCACGTTTAGCTAGATAGTCATTGGTGGTAATCAGCATGGTACCTTTACCTGTCAGGGCATTGAGATAAACAGGCATAGTAGCCGTCAAGGTTTTCCCCTCACCTGTATTCATCTCAGCAACATTTCCCTGATGAATAACAATTCCTCCCATGACTTGGACATCATAGGGAAACATTCCCAGTACTCGCTTATCCGCTTCACGAACAACTGCAAAAGCTTCCACTAGAAGATCATCTACCGTCTCTCCTTTAGCAAGACGTTGGCGAAACTCCACTGTTTTTGCCGCGAGTTCTTGGTCTGAGAGAGATTCCATCTTTTCTTTAAGAGCATTAATCTTTTTTAAAATCCTTTTGACTTTCCGAAGTTGGAAATCTTGATAAAAACCTTTAAACACGATTCATCTCCTTGATAGAAAAAGAATAAAAGTCTAAGAACTCAAAACCAGCACTTAGAAGGGAGACTTGGTAGGTATAGGTATCATCAGGATAGGTAAAATCAAAGACTTTCATTTTTTCAATTTTCTCTTCAATCACATCTCCATATCTATCAAAAAAGATAATCTTTATATAGACTCCATTTGTAGGATGGCATTCAAAATCCATACATAATTGATAATCCTGTTTTCTTTTAAGTAAGGGAAGACTGGGCTGAGTTCTAAAGGATTGATAGTTCACACTAGAAAACCATGTTTTTAAGATTTCTCCTGATGGCACCAAGGGATTATATAGACTAATATGTTTATCTTCGTGATAGGTCACCTTACTACCATACATAAATGTTCCCGATATCTCTCCCCAAGTGATATTTTCTCTTTGATTGATAATCATTTGTCACCCCTTCCAAACTCTGATCCCAATACCATACTATAAAAATGCAAACCAAGCCACATTTGTAGCAGTATCATCATTGTGTCGTCCAGATGTTCCCTTAGAAAGAATCTTTGCACCTGTATTGCATAGATAAGTTACTAATTGTTCATAGGCATGGCTATCCATATCTTCATCTTTCATATAGGACAAACCAAAAATCGTATTTGAAAAATCAGCTTTTTTAAAAACATTCCAAAATCGCTGATCTAATTCTAGCATATGTTTATCACTAACATCTCCTGTTTGATGCCTCAAAACATCAAATCCTGTCTTAAATACTCCAGGGGATTCTAAACGACCTCTGCGAGCAATTGTTCCAAGATTAGCAAGCGGTTTACCTACAATGACAGCTTTCGGTTCAAAGAAAGCACCATAGTAAAGAGCTGGAAATGTTCCCATAGAAAGGCCAGATAAAATCAAATCTTTAGATTTCAAACCAAGATAATCCAAATAATATTGAATAGTTTCCTTAATCTTATTCTCTAATTCTTCACTACCGAGGTAAAAAGCTCCCCCTTCTAACCTAGGATCCGAAAATAAGAGAAAAGGGCACCCGAGATTTTTTATCATAAAATATCCTTCAAATCCTTCAGCAGGACGATATCCTGCAAAATAGACTGCAAGGGGTGGCTTGAAATCTCCTGGATGAAAGAAATAGTTAATTTCATCACGCTTACTATCATGTATGATATTTCCACCGAGGAAAAATTTACCAAACTGTTTGCGACTCCAGCGTTGATGCAGATTGCCTAGCTTCAAGCTTCCACGGCCACGAGCCTCTACAGATACCGTTATAAAAAAATCTACCTCTTTATTGTCAATGAGAATAGCTTTCTGAAGATCAGCTTCACTATAAACTTCTTCCTCGAAGAAATTATCAACAGCACCAGCCCATATCTTACGGATAACAAAACGGAATTCACAGTTTCCTTTTTTTTCAAATTCTAACCACAATTCAATAGGCAAGTTTTTATAAACTATAAAATTGTCTGGCCAGTAAGCCAATTGTTGAAAATCATCTCCAAAATTCCCTTCTAAAACCACATGTTCAAATCCTTGATAGGAAACAGAACCTTCAAAAGAGGGATGAATTTGTATAGTTGATGGAAATAATTTATCACCGTAACCTCCACCAAAGAGAGAAGTGGATAAGTCATTCACTAATTGCTGAGGATCTGAGAAGTCTATAGCTTGAGCACACCGTGTTTTTAAGCAATCAAGAATTGCCAAATCTGTCGGTTTAAAATCTTGATTATAAAACAAAGTATAGGGCTCAATATGATGAATAAAAGGCAATAAATTTGCCAAATACTGACCATCCTCTATCAAGATAATATGAAAACTAGTAATAGATTCCATTTCCATCATTTTGCGAAGAGCTAGCGGTGAATTGGGACAGAAATAGTACCAATCCATATTTCAGGAATTTCATAATGATGGGCCCAATTATCAATCCCTATCTGTAGGATTTTATAGTCCTTTGACATCAGTAACCTCCTCAATCCAGTGATGCAATTTATCTAAGAAACGTTGACCAGTATGTTCCTTGATTTTATCAATAGAGTAAATCAAAGCCTGGTTCCATTCTTTCAATTTATCTATATAGTAATGTGCAGCCTTGGAAAATTCTGTCACATCTGAAATTAAATAACCATTTTTCAAATGTTCCACATAAACGGTTTCAACCCGATTAATCTGAGGAATTCCCGCACTAATACCTGCTATTTGAGTATAGAGATGCGGTTGTTTATTCACATCCACAATCAAACGAACAAACTCTAATGTCTTAATCAAATCCAACTCATCATTCATATTGACAAATTGAAAACGTAGTTCCTGCTCTTGATTTTCTTCTAAAGGATTTTCCGCATCTCCATAGTCTATTCCTTTTTCTAAACTATCAGTATGAATTTTCTCTTGAATAATTTCATTAACAAGAGCCTCCACCTCTTCCATTTGTTCCTGACTAGCAGAGAAAGCACCGAAAATGATTTCTGTATTTTTAGTTTCTGAAATAAATAACAAAACTTGAGTCAATGCTTCCCTATCAATTTCTTCGTTGAAATCAAGTTGATAGTAAATGATTGATTCCTTTCGAGTTTGACTTCGTCCCAAACGTAAACGTGTATCAAAAGGAGAAAGATGGTAAAATTTATTAGAAAGTTCAGGATATAGTTCTTGTAAAAGTTGTAAACTATCCTCTCTATCCACTAACACTAAACTAGCTCGATCAACCGATACTGATAACTCTCTAAAGGTATTCTGTGAATTACGATTGATAAAGAGACTCAAAATTTTAGGATTAGCTCTTGGAATATGATCAAAAATAAACTGATCATGATAAGGATGCGACGGAATGATAAAAATATCCTGCTTTTTCTGATTTTTTTTCAAATATTTATCAAAAAATTCTGCTACCAAATGCTCCATATTTCGATAGTTAAGCAATTTAAATCGATAGGCAAAAATCGGATTGATTTCTATTCTGCCGTCCTCTTGAATATATTCCCTAAATCTCCAAATTCCTTTAGGATCCAGATAATCCTGATACATAGCTTGTCCATCTTCAAAATAGATTACACTAGATACAAATCCTCTGTCGTCCATAATATAGCGCTTGCTAATCTGACCATTTGGATCAAAATACCGAATCTCACTAATAAAGCCCTCCACACCATGCTCTATCTGAGCATATTTTTACCGTTTTTTTGCACGATAATTGCAAAAGGACTATACAGAAATTGACAATCACTATCCCACTCTATATCTCTAATGTGAAGAACCTGAGTATGCAGTCCATAGAAATCTTGCATATCATCAAAAACAGAGTAGACATCTGTCTCTAAAACCCCATGTCTATGTAAAAAATAACGCAAATGCGGTTGATAAGATAACACTAATAAGCGATATGATATGCCTTGCCTTTGAAAGAGACGGATTTGATTAAAGGTATCATCAAATTCGAAGCGAAATTGTGAATGGTACCAAGGAATTATATCCGCATGCCACTGACGTTCTGAACCATACCAAGCTGGAATAAAATAATACATGACACCCTCCTAAATCAATGGTTTATAAGTTTCGTTCAATCTCAGAGCTTTCACTTCATCTCTGACTGTAAAAATCATACCTCCGAACATCATAAACAAACCAGGAATCATTGCTACTCTAAGTAGTTTCTCATCAACCAATACAAATAACATAGGTCCTCCTGCCATTACTACATTAAAAACAGCACCAATAAGAGAAAATCTGAGAACCAATCGATTGATGAAACGACTCGTTTCTTCACCCGGATAGACTCCATAAATATATTCTCCCGATTTCTTCATTCGATCTGAAATTTGTTCCCCACTCATATTTACAAAAGCAAAGGCTATACTAAAAATAAAAAGAATAATCATATACATATAAATCCACAATGGTTTACCCATTGTATACTGAGATGAAATTTCAGTGAAAATTAGATTGCTCGGAAAAATCGTCTGTAACAACAACAACATATAAGTAGGTAAACTCAAAAAAGTCATGACATACATAAAAGGCATCCCTCCGGCAGGATTAAGCATAATCTCAAAATAGGAATATCTCTTAAAACGATTATGTAGGCCAATCTTATGAACTGCTATACGATAACGAGCACGATAAAGCAGGGCTACCAGATAAGTAAAGACAATCCCCATAATAATCAAACCGATTAAAACAAAAAGAGGTATGGGAACAGTTCTAAATGTTTCAATCAAATCTTGAGGAATGTTTAAAACCATTCCAATCAATAAAATAATCATAGAACCCCCGATACCTACAGTTGCATTGATGTCTGATAACCACACCAAGAAAAAAGCACCCGCTATCAATAGGCAGGTATTGAGGACGATAACTAACATCTTAGGCACACTGGACTGAATTGGGAGATTTAACGAAATAGCTAATGCCTGAATCAAAGCAATAAAAAAGGTTAAGTACATCTGCCTTCTATTTTGTATTTCAATAGCCCCAGATGTCAGATTTAATTTTTTTGAAAAAGAAAGCATCTGCCATAAAATCATCGCAGACATCCATGGAGATAATCCTACTGAAAACAAGGATAAACTTCTCAAATTTCCACCTGTCATTGCTGTGGAAAAAGCCAAATAAGCAGCAGTTCCTCCTAAAAATTCCCTATTATTCATATCTACAAAAGGAAGAGTCAATCTACTTCCTGCTATAAATACGAATATAAAAAATAATGTTGCTAGTCCTTTTTTAACCGTGATAGATGAAAAAATATTTTTCATGTTTAATCCTACTCTCTAAAACTCGTTTCTAGTCTATTTCTACTGAGTAATTGATAATCAATATACCATCAGGTATTCTAAGATTTTTTATCAATTTTCACGTTACCATTATAACAAAAAAAGCAGAAAAAATCTGCTTCTGATTCCCTTAAGAAAATAATGAACAGGTGCTACGCTAGTAGCTCATTTTTCACATATAGTCAGTCAATTAGAAATACTTGATTTTTTTAATCATTATCTATAAGTTCCAATATTTCTGTATATCTTCGAAAAATTTCAGTATCTTGTAGACCAGCTTCTTTTGCTTCTTCCCATCCCTTTCTTATGTATCCTAAAGTGTTTTCCTTTTCATTAAAACTATTCCATCCCTTTATGGTATAGATAGCCAAACGTTCTAATACATACTCTAACTTGTCTATTAAGAGCTTTTCAGTTACTGTATTAATAATGCTTCCTTCTCTACCTATCCTATATATATACAAAGATTTATTAATATAAGTACTGCGAGATGATTTCGCAAATAATTTATAATTTGTTCGACCGTCTTCTATAAGTTTACCTTTTGGAAACTGAATATTATCAAATAAGCTTCGACTAAAAAGAATTCCCCAACTCGTTATAAAAGAATAATCACGTCGTTCCAACAAAGGGAGTCGATTAATTAACTCTTTCCTTTCATATGTTTCCTCATAATAGTCATCCCATACATGAACTAAATAATGGTTTTCTTTAACGTCAAATTGTGTATAGTTTGAAACAACGATTTCAGAATCATTTTTTAAAGCAGCTTGATACATATCATCAATATATGTTGGTTCAACCCAATCATCTGAATCTATAAAGGTTAGATACTTACCATTTGATCTTTCAATACCATAATTTCGTGCATCAGATAGTCCTCCATTTTCCTTTTCAAAATAGTGAAATCTGCTATCTCTAGCAACATATTCTTGGCAAATCTCTCCAGATGAATCTGGTGAACCATCATTTATCAATAAAACTTCTATATTTGAATAGGTTTGGTGTTCAATACTATCTAAACACATTCGAAGATAGTTCTCGACATTATAGATTGGAACTATAATACTAATTAGTTCTCCACCATTTTCTACTTCAATCTCTTTAACTTCATCTGTCAAAAATGGATATTGTCCTTGTTCGGCCAATTCTAATTTTTCACGGACTTCCTTTGCCTCATCAATATAATCATGTTCTTCTAATTGCCCTAATATTCTCTGTAACACATATCTATACATATTAAAGGAAAGATTGATATCAATCTCTTCTAAATCTTTGGTTGATTTTATTCGTTCTTCCAAAGCTTCGATATAATCTAAATGTTTTAAAGAAAATACACTTGACATTCCATTTTTATTGATACGATATACATATGAATCTACGTTAAAGGTGTATATACTACGAGCCTTCAAATACAACTTCCATATAATAAATTGATCCTCTGCATATTTTCCATAGGGAAAGCGTAGCTCACTGAATAACTCACGTTTAAATAATTTTCCCCAAGCGGTAGAAAAATTTAAAAAGGGAACATCAAACATAGAATCTAGGTGTTGAATAGCTTGAGCACTCGTAAATGATACCAGAGAATCACTAGAAAAGTAATCCGGGTATAGCCAAAAAGTTCCATTCTCAAAACGAGAGAATCCTCCTATCGTGATATCGGCATTAGTCAATCTACTCGCCAAAAACAAATTCTCAAGATGTTTTTCATTTACAAAATCATCCGAATCAATAAAAGTCAGGTATTCTCCCTGAGCCCTTTCTATACCGTAATTACGGGCATCAGATAGTCCTCCATTCTCCTTTTCAAAATAATGAAAGCGACTATCTTTTTCAACGTACTCTCTACAAATATCTCCTGAAGAATCAGAAGATCCATCATTTACTAGAAGCACCTCAAAATTTTTAAAGGTCTGTCCCAAAACGCTATCCAAACATTGTCGAAGATATGGTTCTACATTGTACACTGGTACTATGATGCTTACCTGAGTTTCTCTCATATTATTCCCTCTCATTATCTAGTTCTCATCCTGAGAAATCAATAATAAATTTTCCTTAATATGGCGATATGTTTCTGTATCTTCCATACCCCAAATCATTCTCATATTATATTCCGTAATTTTCAAAAAGGTTATATAACGATCAAAATGCTTCGTCACATCATATCCCATAATAGATAAAGAGCTAAACGTTCTGCTATATGATTTAGTTGAGCAGTGACTAAAGGATAAATCTTGCTCTTAGTTATTCCAGAGTCATTTTCTCTATAAACATAAGTGTCTTTGTGAGAATATACAATTTTGTCTACTTGAGTGTAAATTTTATAGATTAATGCAACATCTTCACCTATAACACCTTTGGGGAAGCGTAAAAATGAAAAGACACTCCTCTTGTACAATTTTCCCCATATAGTAGAAAACGACAAATCATTTCTTTCAAGAATAGCTAAATTATCTAATAATTCTTCTGAACTATAAGTTTTTTCATAGTACTCTCCAAATGTATGAAGATAGAAAGTAGCGGTAGAGGTCTGATAATTAGAATAGTTTACGATAGAGATGTCTACATTATTGCTTACTAATGCAGTATAAAGAACATTCAGATGCATTTTATCTAAAAAATCATCCGAATCAACAAAAGTAAGGTATTCTCCCTGCGCCTGTCCAATTCCATAATTTCGAGCATCAGAAAGACCACCATTTTCTTTTTCAAAATAACGAATACGTGAATCTTTTTTAGCGTATTCTTGACAAATTAAACCTGAGTTATCTGTCGAACCATCATTTACCAAGATAACTTCATAATCGCTAAACGTCTGCTCTAAAATGCTATCCAAACATTGTTTAAGATACTCTTCAACATTATAAACCGGCACAATAACACTGATTAATTGATTTTCCATCTTTCACTCTCTTTTATTTTTTTAAAAATAGGTAATCCCCATTCTCAGCATGTTCCAACTTTTCGCGCACTGTTGCTTCTTCTTGAACAAATCCACTCTCTTCTAACATAGAAATATTCCTATTCAAAGCAAACTTATACTGCTTGAATGCCAACTCCATAGGATAACCCAATTCGGGCATTTCCATTAATGCCTGGATACGCTCCTCAATCGCCTCAATAAATCCAAGTGAGATAGACTATAATTTTGCGTCAATCCCTTGTAATTCACCCTATAGGCATAGACATCTGACTGATAGCGAATAATCACTTTACTTGCAAGATATAATTTCCACATGATAAATTGATCTTCTGCATATTTTCCTTTAGGAAAACGGATTGTCTCAAACAAATTCTTTTTAAATAACTTACCCCATACAGCCGAATAACGAAGAAGAGTATAATCTTCCTCATCATCCATTCCCATAATGGCTTCCTTAGAGCTCACTGGATGCAATAGTTCTTCTTTTTGAAATGGATAAAAATAAAACATCCCTTCATCAAATCGACAAAATGATCCTACAACAATATCGGCGTTTGTCAAAGCACTAGCATAGTACAAGTTTTCGATACTTTTTTCGAACATAAAGTCATCTGGATCACAGAAAAAGATATAATCTCCACTAGCACAATCCAAACCTACATTACGTGCATCCGACTGTCCACCATTTTCCTTATCAATATAGATAAAACGCGGATCATCTTTTGTCAACTCTTTTGCAATCTTTATACTGTCATCTGGACTGCCATCATTCACAATAATAACTTCTAAATTCCTATAGGTCTGCGATAAAATATTATGAATACAATGTTCTATATAAGCTTCAACATTATAGACAGGGACAACAATTGATATTAATGGCAAATTCATGTATTTACACCTTTCTACTTAGACAAATCTACAACAATTTGACTATTATAATCTTCATCCTCTACAAATTCAATTCCCTGATCAAAATTAAATTCTGCTGTATGCTTATGTTTTAGTTGTACCTTTGTCTCTGCTCCCATTTTCATCCATTCATACTCTGGATCAATATGTCCAAGATCTAAGGTACGATACCCTAATTGAGATAAGCGATAAGCCAATATTTTGGCTGTTGGCCCAAGCATAAGTAAAATTAGTCGTCCTTTCGCATGATCTAAAATGGCTTGCTGAATAGCATCTACTTTAGAAAAAGCATGGTGGGAAGGGCAAATAATGCGTTTTATGGAGAGAGCTTTGTTAAACAAGTCATTACCAACTCCTGATCGCGTAGTTGCTCCCTCAACAATGAGTATATCTTTATACTCAAATAAAGATTTGAGCTTTTCAAATTGAGTAACAGCATGACTCTTATCTTTATTATCAATATAGAGTCTTGAAATCCAGGTTGATCCATATTTCTTAGCCTGACAAATCTCTTTGAAAAACCTTCCATGATAATCTAACTCATTTTTCCAAAAATTTTCTGAATATTTATTTTGGAGAAAATTTCCCTTAAAAATTTCAAAAATTTCTGGTAAGCACACAAGTACATTATCTTCCTTATCTGCATTGATCAAAATTTCTCTCATTTCCTGAGCTAATTCTTCGCTATACTCCTGATATGCGATACTATAGCCGTTTATCAAGCTAAACTCACCATCTCCAAATCGAACCAAGGACTTCTCCGTTTTCATCAGTTCATCCAAGGTTTCATCTATGGACATGACTGAAATATCAAATAATTCTTCTTGTTTAAAGGTTTGACGAAATTTATCAGCTCCAATTTCATAGAATAAACGGATCGCATCCTCCATTTTTTCTAACTCCTGTCTTAGAAAAAGATATTGAGGTACATTCCCTTTATGAGTAGCATAAAATGAAAAAATAGGCTTATTCATCTCACTCATTCTCTCTAAAATTGCCTCATTTATATCCCCATGATTGATATTAAGATAAGCATCCATATTTTCTAATAATTGATCAAAAGTAGCTGGGATACACTCAGGATGTAGATAAATATTATCTCTTTGTCCCAGAGCACTTAACCACGGTCCAAATTCTGTATAAGCAGCTATATGAAAGCGATGTTCTGGAAAACTACTTGCTAAATGTTCAATTCCTTCAAATTGTTCTGTTCCTGTTAATGTAAAGAAATCCAATCCCTGCTTTTCTTTTTGTAAAGAAAATTCCCCTAGATGATGAGCTAAAACTTGGGAAAGTTCTAAATTATAAAAATCCCACCATTTTTCTCTATACCTGTATGATGTTGAACTATTCCATGGTTTTCTATAAGTTGTGTAATGAATAATCAGAGGACTATCCTTCATACAAAAATGCTCTTGCCAGTTACTATAAAATGCTACGATATCATGACCAACCTGAACATTGAATCGCTTATCCAACTCCAACCAATTATCCTGAAAAACAGAGTTCAATATTGTCTGATCTCCATTAAAATGTTCTAATTCCCAATGTTCGCTTTTCTCGCCTTCAGATAATTCTAAGCATTTATCTGAAACTGACAATTCCTTCCATTGTAGATTATCAATGAGCATAACACCAGTATTAAAACTACCATCCACATCACGTACAGCAGCTACTGGAAAGCCTTTTAAATCTGTTAAGAAAAAAGAGGTTAAGCTACCATTAACAATAATATCTGTATCTAGATAAAGCACTCTCTCCCTATCAACAAGACGAGGAATAAAATACTTAGCATAGGCAATCGGACTAATATGATTTTGCGTTCTCCACTCATCTGAAATCAATCCCATATCAAAGGGAATATTGTAAAGTTCCCCTCCCAAATTTCTCACTATACGTCTCATTTTTCTAAACCAATCTGGCATAATACCTTGATTGATGATATAGAAATCAACTGATTTATTGTGATACATGATAGATTTCATGGTCACAGTTAATTGTTCTGTATAAGCTTGGTCAGCAATCAAAACGATTGCAAGTCTTTCTGATATCATTTCTCCTCCGAAATCCCATGATTTATACTATTCTGCACTCAAGTCTACAACAATCTGACTCAAATATACTTCATCATCTGCTAATTCTATTTCTGTATCTAGATTAAACTCTGCAGTATGCTTGTTGTGTAATAAAACCTTATTTTCAGCTCCCATCTGCATCCACTCATACTCAGAATCAACATGTCCTATATCAATTGCCTGCATACCCTTGATAGCAAGTTCATAGGCTAAAACCTTAGCTGTAGGACCTAGCATTAACAAAACCAAACGCCCATCAGCATGGTTCATTATTGCTTCCATTATCTCATCTTTCTTATCATAGGCATGTCGAGATGGGCAAATAATTCGTTTAATGCTCTTAGCTCCATCAAATAAATCATTTCCTACCCCAGATCTAGAAGCATAGCCTTCTACGATAATGATGTCTCTTCCTTCCCATAGTTTTTTCAACTTTTCAAACTGAGATTTTGCTTTTGATTTATCTAAAAAATCAATATAAGGTCTGGAAATAAAAGTTGAGCCGTACCAAGTATTTTTACAATAATCTAGATAAAATTCCTCATAATCCTCTAAATATTGTCTCCAAAAAGCTAGAGCATCTGGAACAAAAGAGAAACGGTTTTTTAAACCTTCTTGTAAACCAATAACTAATGTAGGACTACTCTCTTGACTAAAAATAAATTTCAATTCTTCTGCAAGATTAGGGTCATATTTCTGGTAATTAATAGATTGGCCTAGCATGATTGCAGCCTCGCCATCACCAAATCGAGCTATTGAAGATTGATGCTCCAGAATATAATCAAGTGTTTCATCTATAGTTTGCACTTCAAAATCAAATGGTTTATTGGGCAATTGTTTTGTTTCTGCATAATTCCTTATTGCAGCTACCATGGCATCAACATTTTTGATAGAAAAGAGATACTGTCCTTTTTCCCCATTTTGTGTTTTATAAAGGCAAAGCTAGGAATATTTTTTTCTAACAAGCCATTAAATACACCATCTACTTCCCCACCATAGTTAATATCCAAATATAGATCAGTCTTGTCTAGTAGTTTGTCAATCTTTTCTGAATCTGAGGCCGGATATAGATAGACATTTTCTTTCTCGGCCAAGTTTGTCAAACGTGGTCCCATAAGAGTTCTAGCAGCAATGCTAAAATTACAGTCAGGAAGCTGTTCTACTAGGTATTCAATTTGTTCCAAATCCTGACTATTTGTAACTGTCAATAGTCGAATACCTCGTGACTGTTGATTGTTACTCAGTCCTAATTCAAAAACTGCTTGCAATAAGAACTGTTTTGCATAAAAACCTTGACTTAGTAAAAAGGAAAAATAACGTACTCTACTACACATTCGAAGATAGGCTTCTTCTGACAGTTGTTCCACCAAATGGCTTGCTTCCTCTAAGTTATCAACTACAAATCCCAATCCTTGCTCTACTATAAAGTCCGAGTTAGACAAGGTAGCAGGAATAATGACAGGGATACCTGCCGCTAAATAAGTACTCAACTTATAAGAAACATTCATACTGTAATAATCTATATTTTGTTCCTCATTTTGATGTGTAGTCCAAACCAGTCCAAATCCACCTTTTGATAACTCTAAGAGCATTTCTTCATCAGTCTTCCAGCCTGCAATATGAACTTGATTTGATAAAGAAAATTGTTCTTCATTTGAAAATACAGTTAGCGGAACTGTCCCCTCCCAGGTTTTTAATTCTGGGAAACGGCTTAAATTTCCTGCAAAATAGATTTCTTTTTTAAATATAGGTTCATGTAAGTCCAAATCATGAGGATGATCCCACATTCTTTGAAAAATGATTTTTTTAACATTCAGGCCATTTTGAAGCAGTTTCTCTTTCATAGCTTCTGATGGTAAGATGATACTATCTGCCATGTTGTAAAGATTGATATAATCCTGCATCAGAAATCCATTTGCTTTAAACATTAGAGGAATCACATCATGGACAAATATTATGATTTTCACATTGAGAAGTTTCAACTTACTTAAAAATTCTCTTTCAAACTCTAGACCATTCCAAGTAGGTGTTTGAAAAATGACCACATCTCCCATTGAAACACTTGCTAGAATCCCGTCTAATCTTCTACTTCGCTCTTCTACAGTTTCAGCTGCTGCATGGTAAAAATAAATCCCTAACTCTCTAAATCCTAGTTGAGTGGCAATTTTTTGAACAGCATTTTGAGCAATAGTTGCTGTACTTTCTCGAGCCATTCCATATAGATTGGTGATATGTAATTTCATATTTCTAATTGATTCCTTTCGTTGTGTTTAAGGTGCAACACTAATGTAGAAAGTGTTTTAGTGTTTTAGTGTTTTAGTGTTTTAATTTAAAATGAAAGTAAAAACTATCTTCACTACCACAAACAACTTTAAGTAGTCAAGCAACAAACTTAACTTTCTAGGTATCATTACTTAATAAAGTATAATAAACCTCGACTGTAATCATCTAAGTATATAAACTCATAATATACTGTAGAATAAAAAAATAATTAAACTAGAATTTTTTAAAATTTCTTACATTTCAATATAAATTATCAATAATTGAAAGCTTTTTGCTTTATATAAATGGTTTAGATTCATAAGCAAAATAGACTTTTTCTCAGTTCATTCGCTCTACTCAGCACCCTTAAATAAAAACAATATCTCCTCAATCCATCTATAAGTTTCATCTGATTCTTGGTTACTATTTTTTAATTCCTCTAGACTGATTTCTAAGTGAATAAGCAAATTCTCTATATAACCTCGTATATTTCTACCATTAGTAGCTAAAATAGAAATAAAACTTAACCGTTGTTGGATATCACTATACTTGTTCTTCGCATCAATATGTTTCAAACTATCGTTTCCATACTTCCTATAATTATAAGTATCTTTGTTTATATATATTATTTTATTTGAAACAAGATATAATTTATACCAAAATTCCATATCTTCACATAAAGAGGTGTACTCATTAAACCTAATTATTCCCAAAGCCTTTTTTGATATTATTTTCCCAGACGTTATGCCATAAGATTGGTCATACCGCTCCAAAACAGGTAATTCCTCAATCAACTGATATTTTTCAAAAATTCGTTTTTCATATCCTCTTTGATAAGAATGCACATAATAACAATTATCATCCATATTAAATTGTTTATAAGTAGAGATAGCTATATCTGCCTTTTCATCTATCAAAGCTCTATATAGCACTTCTAAATGATCCGAATCTACCCAATCATCCGAATCTATAAAGGTGATATATTGCCCTTTTGAACATTCAATACCGAAGTTACGTGCTGAAGAAACTCCACCATTTTCCTTTTCAAAATAACTGAAACGAGAATCTTTAGAAACATACTCTCTACAAATATCAGCAGAATTATCTGGCGAACCATCATTTATTAATAAACACTCAAAATTTCGATATGTTTGATTCATAATGCTATCTAGACACTGTCTCAAATAATTTTCAACATTGTAGATAGGGACTATGATACTAACTAATTCTTGACTGAACATTTTTATTCCCCTTCTAATAAAAATATAATTTCTCTTACCCACATCAGCATTTCAGCAAACTGAACTTCTTGATCTAACAATTTTCTCTCTAAAAAATATAAATATTGAATACAATTATCTACATGAGTCCTGATATTCATTCCTCTAGCAGCAATTATTGCAATGAAATTTAATCGCTGCTGAATATAACCACGAATTTTTTCTTCTTCAAAATGTCTTGAATCATCGTTATTGGTTCTATAAATATAGGTATCTTTATTTTCATAGACAATTTTTCTAGAGGTCAGATATAGTTTATACCAAAACTCCATATCTTCACCGTAGCTAGTAGAGAGGTTGAAACGGATATATTTCAGTATCTCTCTAGAAACCAACTTGCAACTAACAAAATTATAAGTGCTATCATATCTATATAACAAAGGTAAAGAATCAACTAATTCTGCATTTGTAAACACTTTTCTGTCATATCCTCTTTGATAAGAATGCACATAATAACAATTATCATCCATATTGAATTGTTTATAAGTAGAGATAGCTATATCTGCTTGTTCTTCTATCAAAGCTCTATACAGTACTTCTAAATAATCAGAATCTACCCAATCATCCGAATCAATAAACGTAATGTACGCCCCCCCCCCCGAACATTCAATACCTAAATTTCTAGCCGATGATGCTCCACCATTTTCCTTTTCAAAATAACGAAAACGAGAATCCTTAGAAACATACTCTCTACAAATATCAGCAGAATTATCTGGCGAGCCATCATTTATTAACAAACATTCGAAATTTTGATATGTTTGAGCAATAATACTATCCAAACATTGTCTTAAGTATTTCTCAACATTGTAAATAGGTACAATAATACTAATTAAGGCTTTACTTTCATAATCTGCTATTTTAGATAACAGTTTTTGTTTTTCTTGTTGGTATAACTGTTTATACTGATTATTCTCTGGTACAAATTCTATATCGTGATAATTTAAATGTAAATATTTTAGTTTTTCAACTAATAATTTTATTACATCATTCTCATTTTCAAAAAATAAGTCATACTTCTCAAATATCTTAAATACATCTAATTTTTCTTCTGAAAACTCTTTAGTAGTAATTGAATTTGGACGAATCCTGTAACCATAAATAACTTTTGGTAATTTAATCCATTTTCTTGAATGACTTACCAACTCGGGAACAACTGCTAAATCTTCAAATATCCACCCCTCTGGAAAAAAATCTTCTGTTAATAAACTTTTTCGAAACAATTTTGGAAAAACGCTAACTCTCAGCTCATTTAATGCCAATTCTCCCAATTTGTCATCCTTGGTTATTAATATTTTTTTCTCAAAATTATGACAGACTCTATCCACTTTTATTTCATCATGGAAATTTTCAATCATTCCTTCTATAATATCAACATCATCTTCAATGTGTTCTATTAAAGTTTCTAAGAAATCAGGATAAATATAATCATCACTATCTACAAAGGATATAAAAGTAGACTCTTCTCTAATATGACTAATAGCCGTATTTCTAGCCCCACTTAAACCTTTATTAGATTGATTGATTAGTCTGAACCGACTATCCGTTAGATACTCTTCCGCTATTTGTTGTGAGCTATCTGTGGATCCATCATTAACCATAATGCATTCAAAATTTTTATAAGTTTGATTCTGAATACTATCCAAACACTGTCTTAAATAATTCTCAACGTTATAGATTGGAACTATAATACTGATTAATTCATTTTCCATATACTAACTTACCTAAATTTGATTTATTATATTTCCTGTTTAATCTCTTCTTTTTATACAAAGATTTCCATCATTATAAACCACACTGTTTGATGGAATATCATTGCGTATGAGGCAACCTGCTCCGATAATGGTATTATCCCCAATAGTCACTCCTTTTAAAATCGTGACATTACTTCCTATCCAACAATCTTTTCCAACTCTAATCGGCGCTGTAGTCCACTGCCACTTTTCGATCTTTTCAGCGGTATAAATATGGTCGTGGTCGTAAAAACGAACTCCTTCCCCCATCATTGTTCCGTTTCCGATTTCGATTCTTTCCATACAGTTAAAACTACAAGAATTATTGATGAAGACACCATCATGCAGTATTAACTTCCCTGAAGAAACATGGAAATTCTCAAAATTTCTACAAATGACATTGCTTCCCACAATTAGACTAGCTTTTCTATCAATTTGAAATACATTCCAATTTCCATCTTGGATGATATTTTCTTGATAATTGATGCCTACCCTGACTTCATTCAGATACTCTCTCACTCTAGAAACCAATTTATCTGGTGTACTTGATAAAAAAACTTCCTGTCCTTGATTTTCATGGACTGTATTGTCAAAAGCCAAGACCATTTTACCAGCCTGCACAAATTTGGAAACAATAGAATCAACTTCCTGAAAATGATTGATATCTAATAGGATGTCGCAGATGTTCACTAGAAAGTCAATTTGCTGATCAGTTGTAACTGTCATGAGACGGACATTATATTTAGACTCCAGTGCTCTTATCTTTTTAGAAAACTGTACAGGAGCGGCAATATGAAAACAAATATCTGGCAAGTTTTCTAGGAGATAATCTAACTGCTCAATCTGATCACTTACAGTTAAGATTAGTGCATCACCTCGCACAATGTTTTTTCTCATCTATTTAACTCTCTTATTCTCTTTATCATTTCTGAAACTTGATCAGTCTGATATATCTCTTGGTTCGCTTCATAAGATTTAGTATTCTCAAAGGCTAAAATTGGTTTATTTTGGGAAATAAATTGCTCTAATATTTCTGTTTCCTTCTCACCATAGTTTATATCTAAAAGAAGCTGACAAGTTTCTACCAATTCTCTATCCAATTCCTCCAAAGATACTGTTCCAGAATAGACAGTAACGTTTGGATACACAACGAGTCTAGAAAGATTCTCATTAACGATTACTCTTGCTGCAATCTTAAATTGTACTTCTGGTAAAGCCACTATTAGTGTTTCCAACTGCTCAATTTGATCTGAAGCTGTATAAATCAAACAAGAAAATGGAACTTTTAGAGGATAAAGATGCAATTTTTTAAGAGAATGTAAATGATAATTTTTTCCCAACTCTGTCCATTCCATATCATGGTAATACCACCAAACATCACGATAGGTTTGTTCAGCGTGTGTATGCCAAGGCTTTCTCTCTGATAAATAGTGGATAATTCCTGGATATTCCTGCCCATCTGGAAAATTATAGTTTGCGAAACGTTCATGAATGACAATATGATTATTATCAAAGTCCAATTCCAACCATCTGTTTTCAAAAAGCATATTCAAAATGCTTTGATCAGCCTGATCCACCTTATTATGCCATTCATTGGTCAAATCAATCAACTTTTGAGTTATATTCTCTTGCTTCCAAAGAGCATTATTAACCAAGAGAACACCTGCATTAAAGATTTCTCGGCTGAAATAGGCTCTGCCTCCAAAATCTCGAATAGCAGCCAAAGGATAGTTCTGTAAATCTGTAGCAAACAAGTCATCTAGATTTTTCGTTACGACTAAATCGCAGTCCAAATAAAGAGCTTTGTCTTCTTTCACGAAGTCAGCCACAAAATAACGCAAAAAAACAGTGTAACTAATATCCGTTTTATAACGCAAAATTTGCTCAGATGTCACCCTGCAATTGATAATTTCTGAATCAAACTTTTCTAATCGCTTATTCAATTGTTTCAACCATTCGTTGGGAAAATCATTATTAATCAGATAAAAACGAATTGAGCGATTGTGATAGCAAATGGACTTAATAGTCGTCATGACCTGCTCGACATAGGCATAATTCGCTGCCAAAACAATTGCTTTCTTTTCCTTTTGCTCTTGTATAGATAAGTGATTTAAAAGAGTTCTTTTCATTTCAAACTCTTTATACGTTGCTGTGTCAGATAAACCACTAGCTTGACCGTTTGCGAGGCTGACCTTCAACATCTGACGATAAACTGCCAAGTGTTTCTCAAGTGGATAACCCAAATTAGCTAGTAGAGTAATACGCTCAGACATAGCATCAACTAAGGCGTGCATCCACTTTTCTGTCCAAATTCTGGAACTACTTCCTTCTCTTTGGCGATAGGCATATAATCCTTTATTCAAATAAATAGTCTTCTCAGCAAGTAAATAAATCTTTTGATTGAGATAACCATCTTCTCCTAACCGACCTATATCAAAACGTAATTGTTTAAACAAATCTGCCTTATAAAGTTTTCCCCAAACAGATATCAAAGCGAAACTCTTCATTTCTTGAGACTCATACAAGTTTTCAAAGATAGAAACATTGTCATAGACTTTCTCATAATAGGAGTCTCCAAATATATGGAAGTAGTACATTCCTTCAGATTCATTAAAAGAATAATAATTTCCAACCGTAATATCAGCTTGATACTCCGTTATTTTTTTGTAAAGGATTTCTACATAATCTAACTCGACCCAATCATCCGAGTCAACAAAGGTCACATAAGATCCAGTCATTCGATCTAAGCCCATATTTCTTGCTTCCGATTGACCACCATTGTCTTTTTCAATATAGACAATTCGATTATCTTTTTGTGCATACTCTTGACAAATTTCACCCGAATTATCTGTAGAACCATCATTAATTACAATTATCTCAAGATTTTTATAAGTTTGATTAATTAAACTATCCAAACATTTTTCTAGGTAATTTTCAACATTATAAACTGGTACAATTACCGTAATTTTTTCAGTCATGTAGTCGTTCTCCTTTCCTACTATTATAACATTTTTTATGCTATTTTCTATCTCCCTTAACTTTTAAAACGCAAAAAATCCCCTGGATGATTTTTCATCCAAGGGATTCTTCATAAATCGAAACAATAATACTTTCTATGTATTTTTAATCCGATTATTCTTCATCATCACGTTTACGGCGTTTCGCAAACAGACCTAAACCAGTCACAGCTGCCAAAGCTCCAAGGAGTACAGATGATTTGGAAGCTTCTGTACCTGTATTTGGCAATTGCTGTCTTGACTTACCTGTTGATTCTGATGGTGTTTCAGAAGATACTGTGTCTATTGATGCAGATGCACTTGTTGACTCAGGCTCAGAGGCTGGTGTGTTTATTGAAGTACTTGTACTTGTTGAAATTGATGTACTTACACCTGTTGAAGTTGACGTACTTGTTGACGCTGATGTAGACGCTACGGCGCTAGTACTTGCTGATGTAGAAGCTACCGCACTTGTGCTTGCTGATGTAGAGGCTACGGCGCTTGTGCTTGCTGATGTAGAGGCTACCGCACTTGTTGATGCTGATGTAGAGGCTACTGCGCTTGTGCTTGCTGATGTAGACGCTACGGCGCTTGTGCTTGCTGATGTAGAGGCTACGGCGCTTGTGCTTGCTGATGTAGAAGCTACCGCACTTGTGCTTGCTGATGTAGAGGCTACGGCGCTTGTGCTTGCTGATGTAGAGGCTACCGCACTTGTTGATGCTGATGTAGAGGCTACTGCGCTTGTTGATGCTGATGTAGAGGCTACTGCGCTTGTGCTTGCTGATGTAGACGCTACGGCACTTGTTGACGCTGATGTAGAGGCTACCGCACTTGTTGATGCTGATGTAGAGGCTACCGCGCTTGTGCTTGCTGATGTAGACGCTACTGCACTTGTTGACGCTGATGTAGAGGCTACCGCACTTGTTGATGCTGATGTAGATGCTACAGCGCTTGTGCTTGCTGATGTAGAGGCTACCGCACTTGTGCTTGCTGATGTAGACGCTACGGCGCTTGTGCTTGCTGATGTAGACGCTACGGCGCTTGTTGACGCTGATGTAGATGCTACAGCGCTTGTTGACGCTGATGTAGAGGCTACGGCACTTGTTGACGCTGATGTAGAGGCTACCGCACTTGTGCTTGCTGAGGTAGAGGCTACGGCACTTGTGCTTGCTGACGTAGACGCTACTGCACTTGTGCTTGCTGACGTAGACGCTACGGCACTTGTTGATGCTGAGGTAGACGCTACAGCGCTTGTGCTTGCTGAGGTAGATGCTACCGCGCTTGTGCTTGCTGAGGTAGAGGCTACGGCACTTGTGCTTGCTGACGTAGACGCTACCGCACTTGTGCTTGCTGACGTAGACGCTACGGCACTTGTTGACGCTGAAGTAGAGGCTACCGCACTTGTTGATGCTGAGGTAGATGCTACAGCGCTTGTGCTTGCTGAGGTAGACGCTACGGCACTTGTTGACGCTGAAGTAGAGGCTACCGCACTTGTTGATGCTGATGTAGAGGCTACAGCGCTTGTGCTTGCTGAGGTAGACGCTACCGCACTTGTGCTTGCTGATGTAGATGCTACTGCACTTGTTGACGCTGATGTAGAAGCTACCGCACTTGTGCTTGCTGATGTAGAGGCTACAGCGCTTGTGCTTGCTGATGTAGAGGCTACCGCACTTGTTGATGCTGATGTAGAAGCTACCGCACTTGTGCTTGCTGATGTAGAGGCTACCGCACTTGTTGACGCTGAAGTAGATGCTACTGCGCTAGTGCTTGCTGAGGTAGAAGCTACAGCGCTTGTGCTTGCTGAGGTAGAAGCTACAGCACTTGTACTTGCTGAGGTAGACGCTACAGCACTTGTGCTTGCTGATGTAGAGGCTACCGCACTTGTTGATGCTGATGTAGAAGCTACCGCACTTGTGCTTGCTGATGTAGAGGCTACCGCACTTGTTGATGCTGATGTAGATGCTACTGCGCTAGTGCTTGCTGATGTAGACGCTACCGCACTTGTGCTTGCTGAGGTAGACGCTACAGCACTTGTGCTTGCTGATGTAGACGCTACGGCGCTTGTGCTTGCTGAGGTAGAGGCTACGGCACTTGTACTTGCTGACGTAGACGCTACTGCACTTGTACTTGCTGACGTAGACGCTACGGCACTTGTTGATGCTGAGGTAGACGCTACAGCGCTTGTGCTTGCTGAGGTAGAAGCTACAGCACTTGTACTTGCTGAGGTAGAAGCTACAGCGCTTGTGCTTGCTGATGTAGATGCTACAGCACTTGTACTTGCTGAGGTAGACGCTACAGCACTTGTGCTTGCTGAGGTAGACGCTACGGCGCTAGTTGACGCTGAGGTAGACGCTACGGCACTTGTGCTTGCTGAGGTAGAAGCTACAGCACTTGTGCTTGCTGAGGTAGAGGCTACAGCGCTAGTACTTGCTGAGGTAGACGCTACCGCGCTTGTGCTTGCTGATGTAGAGGCTACCGCACTTGTTGACGCTGAAGTAGATGCTACTGCGCTAGTGCTTGCTGAGGTAGAAGCTACAGCGCTTGTGCTTGCTGATGTAGAGGCTACAGCACTTGTACTTGCTGAGGTAGACGCTACAGCACTTGTGCTTGCTGAGGTAGACGCTACGGCGCTAGTTGACGCTGAGGTAGAGGCTACGGCACTTGTGCTTGCTGAGGTAGAAGCTACAGCACTTGTGCTTGCTGATGTAGAGGCTACTGCACTTGTTGACGCTGATGTAGAAGCTACCGCACTTGTTGATGCTGATGTAGATGCTACAGCGCTTGTGCTTGCTGATGTAGAGGCTACCGCACTTGTTGATGCTGATGTAGATGCTACTGCGCTAGTGCTTGCTGATGTAGAGGCTACCGCGCTTGTGCTTGCTGATGTAGAGGCTACCGCACTTGTGCTTGCTGAGGTAGAAGCTACCGCACTTGTGCTTGCTGATGTAGAGGCTACCGCACTTGTTGATGCTGATGTAGATGCTACTGCGCTAGTACTTGCTGATGTAGACGCTACGGCACTTGTTGATGCTGATGTAGACGCTACGGCGCTTGTGCTTGCTGATGTAGAGGCTACTGCACTTGTTGACGCTGATGTAGAAGCTACCGCACTTGTGCTTGCTGATGTAGAGGCTACCGCGCTTGTGCTTGCTGATGTAGAGGCTACGGCGCTTGTGCTTGCTGAGGTAGACGCTACTGCGCTTGTGCTTGCTGAGGTAGAAGCTACAGCGCTTGTGCTTGCTGATGTAGAGGCTACAGCACTTGTACTTGCTGAGGTAGACGCTACAGCACTTGTGCTTGCTGAGGTAGACGCTACGGCGCTAGTTGACGCTGAGGTAGAGGCTACGGCACTTGTGCTTGCTGAGGTAGAAGCTACAGCACTTGTGCTTGCTGATGTAGAGGCTACAGCGCTAGTACTTGCTGAGGTAGACGCTACAGCGCTAGTACTTGCTGATGTAGAGGCTACAGCGCTTGTGCTTGCTGACGTAGAGGCTACCGCACTTGTTGACGCTGACGTAGACGCTACTGCGCTAGTTGATGCTGATGTAGATGCTACTGCGCTTGTGCTTGCTGATGTAGAGGCTACCGCACTTGTTGATGCTGATGTAGATGCTACTGCGCTAGTGCTTGCTGATATAGACGCTACCGCACTTGTGCTTGCTGAGGTAGACGCTACCGCACTTGTGCTTGCTGATGTAGAGGCTACTGCACTTGTTGACGCTGATGTAGAAGCTACCGCACTTGTGCTTGCTGATGTAGAGGCTACAGCGCTTGTGCTTGCTGATGTAGAGGCTACCGCACTTGTTGATGCTGATGTAGAAGCTACCGCACTTGTGCTTGCTGATGTAGAGGCTACCGCACTTGTTGACGCTGAAGTAGATGCTACTGCGCTAGTGCTTGCTGAGGTAGAAGCTACAGCGCTTGTGCTTGCTGAGGTAGAAGCTACAGCACTTGTACTTGCTGAGGTAGACGCTACAGCACTTGTGCTTGCTGATGTAGAGGCTACCGCACTTGTTGATGCTGATGTAGAAGCTACCGCACTTGTGCTTGCTGATGTAGAGGCTACCGCACTTGTTGATGCTGATGTAGATGCTACTGCGCTAGTGCTTGCTGATGTAGACGCTACCGCACTTGTGCTTGCTGAGGTAGACGCTACCGCACTTGTGCTTGCTGATGTAGACGCTACGGCGCTTGTGCTTGCTGAGGTAGAGGCTACGGCACTTGTGCTTGCTGACGTAGACGCTACTGCACTTGTACTTGCTGACGTAGACGCTACGGCACTTGTTGATGCTGAGGTAGACGCTACAGCGCTTGTGCTTGCTGAGGTAGAAGCTACAGCGCTTGTGCTTGCTGATGTAGAGGCTACAGCACTTGTACTTGCTGAGGTAGACGCTACAGCACTTGTGCTTGCTGAGGTAGACGCTACGGCGCTAGTTGACGCTGAGGTAGACGCTACGGCACTTGTGCTTGCTGAGGTAGAAGCTACAGCACTTGTGCTTGCTGAGGTAGAGGCTACAGCGCTAGTACTTGCTGAGGTAGACGCTACAGCGCTAGTGACTTGCTGATGTAGAGGCTACAGCGCTTGTGCTTGCTGACGTAGAGGCTACAGCACTTGTTGACGCTGACGTAGACGCTACTGCGCTAGTTGATGCTGATGTAGACGCTACTGCGCTTGTGCTTGCTGATGTAGAGGCTACCGCACTTGTTGATGCTGATGTAGACGCTACTGCGCTAGTGCTTGCTGATATAGACGCTACCGCACTTGTGCTTGCTGAGGTAGACGCTACCGCACTTGTGCTTGCTGATGTAGATGCTACTGCACTGGTTGACGCTGATGTAGACGCTACCGCGCTTGTGCTTGCTGATGTAGAGGCTACAGCGCTTGTGCTTGCTGATGTAGAGGCTACCGCACTTGTTGATGCTGATGTAGATGCTACCGCGCTTGTGCTTGCTGATGTAGACGCTACCGCGCTTGTTGACGCTGAGGTAGATGCTACTGCGCTTGTGCTTGCTGAGGTAGAAGCTACAGCGCTTGTGCTTGCTGAGGTAGAAGCTACAGCACTTGTACTTGCTGAGGTAGACGCTACAGCGCTGGTTGACTGCTGATGTAGACGCTACGGCGCTTGTTGATGCTGATGTAGAGCTACCGCACTTGTGACTGCTGATGTAGAGGCTACCGCACTTGTTGATGCTGATGTAGATGCTACAGCGCTTGTGCTTGCTGATGTAGAGGCTACCGCACTTGTTGATGCTGATGTAGATGCTACTGCGCTAGTGCTTGCTGATGTAGACGCTACAGCGCTTGTGCTTGCTGAGGTAGAAGCTACAGCGCTAGTTGACGCTGATGTAGACGCTACGGCACTTGTGCTTGCTGAGGTAGAAGCTACAGCACTTGTGCTTGCTGACGTAGAGGCTACAGCGCTAGTACTTGCTGAGGTAGACGCTACAGCGCTAGTACTTGCTGAGGTAGACGCTACCGCGCTTGTGCTTGCTGAGGTAGACGCTACGGCACTTGTTGAGGCTGAGGTAGACGCTACAGCGCTAGTACTTGCTGATGTAGAGGCTACAGCGCTTGTGCTTGCTGACGTAGAGGCTACAGCACTTGTTGACGCTGACGTAGACGCTACTGCGCTAGTTGATGCTGATGTAGACGCTACTGCGCTTGTGCTTGCTGAGGTAGACGCTACGGCACTTGTTGATGCTGATGTAGACGCTACGGCGCTTGTGCTTGCTGATGTAGAGGCTACTGCACTTGTTGACGCTGATGTAGAAGCTACCGCACTTGTTGATGCTGATGTAGATGCTACAGCGCTAGTACTTGCTGAGGTAGACGCTACTGCGCTTGTGCTTGCTGAGGTAGAAGCTACAGCGCTTGTGCTTGCTGAGGTAGAAGCTACAGCACTTGTACTTGCTGAGGTAGACGCTACTGCGCTAGTTGACGCTGATGTAGACGCTACGGCACTTGTTGATGCTGATGTAGACGCTACGGCGCTTGTGCTTGCTGATGTAGAGGCTACTGCACTTGTTGACGCTGATGTAGAAGCTACCGCACTTGTTGATGCTGATGTAGATGCTACAGCGCTTGTGCTTGCTGATGTAGAGGCTACCGCACTTGTTGATGCTGATGTAGATGCTACTGCGCTAGTGCTTGCTGATGTAGAGGCTACCGCGCTTGTGCTTGCTGATGTAGAGGCTACCGCACTTGTGCTTGCTGAGGTAGAAGCTACCGCACTTGTGCTTGCTGATGTAGAGGCTACCGCACTTGTTGATGCTGATGTAGATGCTACTGCGCTAGTACTTGCTGATGTAGACGCTACGGCACTTGTTGATGCTGATGTAGACGCTACGGCGCTTGTGCTTGCTGATGTAGAGGCTACTGCACTTGTTGACGCTGATGTAGAAGCTACCGCACTTGTGCTTGCTGATGTAGAGGCTACCGCGCTTGTGCTTGCTGATGTAGAGGCTACGGCGCTTGTGCTTGCTGATGTAGAAGCTACCGCACTTGTGCTTGCTGATGTAGAGGCTACAGCGCTTGTGCTTGCTGATGTAGAAGCTACCGCACTTGTGCTTGCTGATGTAGAGGCTACAGCGCTTGTTGATGCTGATGTAGAGGCTACTGCGCTTGTGCTTGCTGATGTAGACGCTACGGCGCTTGTGCTTGCTGATGTAGACGCTACTGCGCTTGTGCTTGCTGATGTAGAGGCTACCGCACTTGTTGATGCTGATGTAGAGGCTACTGCGCTTGTTGATGCTGATGTAGAGGCTACTGCGCTTGTGCTTGCTGATGTAGACGCTACGGCACTTGTTGACGCTGATGTAGAGGCTACCGCACTTGTTGATGCTGATGTAGAGGCTACCGCGCTTGTGCTTGCTGATGTAGACGCTACTGCACTTGTTGACGCTGATGTAGAGGCTACCGCACTTGTTGATGCTGATGTAGATGCTACAGCGCTTGTGCTTGCTGATGTAGAGGCTACCGCACTTGTGCTTGCTGAGGTAGACGCTACGGCGCTTGTGCTTGCTGAGGTAGACGCTACGGCGCTTGTTGACGCTGATGTAGATGCTACCGCGCTTGTTGACGCTGAGGTAGACGCTACGGCGCTAGTTGATGCTGAGGTAGACGCTACTGCACTTGTGCTTGCTGATGTAGATGCTACTGCACTTGTTGACGCTGATGTAGAAGCTACCGCACTTGTGCTTGCTGATGTAGAGGCTACAGCGCTTGTGCTTGCTGAGGTAGACGCTACGGCGCTAGTTGACGCTGATGTAGACGCTACGGCACTTGTGCTTGCTGAGGTAGAAGCTACAGCACTTGTGCTTGCTGAGGTAGACGCTACAGCGCTAGTACTTGCTGAGGTAGACGCTACTGCGCTTGTGCTTGCTGAGGTAGAAGCTACAGCGCTTGTGCTTGCTGAGGTAGAAGCTACAGCACTTGTACTTGCTGAGGTAGACGCTACTGCGCTAGTTGACGCTGATGTAGACGCTACGGCACTTGTGCTTGCTGAGGTAGAAGCTACAGCACTTGTGCTTGCTGAGGTAGAGGCTACAGCGCTAGTACTTGCTGAGGTAGACGCTACAGCGCTAGTACTTGCTGAGGTAGACGCTACCGCGCTTGTGCTTGCTGAGGTAGACGCTACGGCACTTGTTGAGGCTGAGGTAGACGCTACAGCGCTAGTACTTGCTGAGGTAGACGCTACCGCGCTTGTGCTTGCTGACGTAGAGGCTACCGCACTTGTTGACGCTGACGTAGACGCTACTGCGCTAGTTGATGCTGATGTAGACGCTACTGCGCTTGTGCTTGCTGAGGTAGACGCTACGGCACTTGTTGATGCTGATGTAGACGCTACGGCGCTTGTGCTTGCTGATGTAGAGGCTACTGCACTTGTTGACGCTGATGTAGAAGCTACCGCACTTGTTGATGCTGATGTAGATGCTACAGCGCTTGTGCTTGCTGATGTAGAGGCTACCGCACTTGTTGATGCTGATGTAGATGCTACTGCGCTAGTGCTTGCTGATGTAGAGGCTACCGCGCTTGTGCTTGCTGATGTAGAGGCTACCGCACTTGTTGATGCTGATGTAGAAGCTACCGCACTTGTGCTTGCTGATGTAGAGGCTACCGCACTTGTGCTTGCTGATGTAGACGCTACGGCGCTTGTGCTTGCTGATGTAGACGCTACGGCGCTTGTTGACGCTGATGTAGATGCTACCGCGCTTGTTGACGCTGAGGTAGACGCTACGGCGCTAGTTGATGCTGAGGTAGACGCTACAGCACTTGTGCTTGCTGATGTAGATGCTACTGCACTTGTTGACGCTGATGTAGAAGCTACCGCACTTGTGCTTGCTGATGTAGAGGCTACAGCGCTTGTGCTTGCTGAGGTAGACGCTACGGCGCTAGTTGACGCTGATGTAGAAGCTACGGCACTTGTGCTTGCTGATGTAGAAGCTACAGCACTTGTGCTTGCTGAGGTAGACGCTACAGCGCTAGTACTTGCTGAGGTAGACGCTACTGCGCTTGTGCTTGCTGAGGTAGAAGCTACAGCGCTTGTGCTTGCTGAGGTAGAAGCTACAGCACTTGTACTTGCTGAGGTAGACGCTACTGCGCTAGTTGACGCTGATGTAGACGCTACGGCACTTGTGCTTGCTGAGGTAGAAGCTACAGCACTTGTGCTTGCTGAGGTAGAGGCTACAGCGCTAGTACTTGCTGAGGTAGACGCTACAGCGCTAGTACTTGCTGAGGTAGACGCTACCGCGCTTGTGCTTGCTGAGGTAGACGCTACGGCACTTGTTGAGGCTGATGTAGATGCTACAGCGCTTGTGCTTGCTGAGGTAGACGCTACGGCACTTGTTGACGCTGAAGTAGAGGCTACCGCACTTGTTGACGCTGAGGTAGATGCTACAGCACTAGTACTTGCTGAGGTAGACGCTACAGCGCTTGTGCTTGCTGAGGTAGACGCTACGGCACTGGTTGATGCTGATGTAGAAGCTACCGCACTTGTTGACGCTGAGGTAGATGCTACAGCGCTAGTACTTGCTGAGGTAGAGGCTACGGCACTTGTTGATGCTGATGTAGACGCTACGGCGCTTGTGCTTGCTGATGTAGAAGCTACAGCACTTGTACTTGCTGATGTAGATGCTACCGCACTTGTACTTGCTGATGTAGATGCTACCGCACTTGTACTTGCTGAGGTAGAAGCTACAGCACTTGTGCTTGCTGAGGTAGACGCTACAGCGCTAGTACTTGCTGAGGTAGATGCTACAGCGCTTGTGCTTGCTGAGGTAGACGCTACTGCGCTTGTGCTTGCTGAGGTAGAAGCTACAGCGCTTGTGCTTGCTGAGGTAGAAGCTACAGCACTTGTACTTGCTGAGGTAGACGCTACAGCACTTGTGCTTGCTGAGGTAGACGCTACGGCGCTAGTTGACGCTGATGTAGACGCTACGGCACTTGTGCTTGCTGATGTAGACGCTACGGCGCTTGTGCTTGCTGAGGTAGACGCTACAGCACTTGTACTTGCTGATGTAGATGCTACCGCACTTGTACTTGCTGATGTAGATGCTACCGCACTTGTACTTGCTGACGTAGAGGCTACGGCGCTAGTTGACGCTGATGTAGACGCTACTGCGCTTGTGCTTGCTGAGGTAGACGCTACTGCGCTTGTGCTTGCTGAGGTAGAAGCTACAGCACTAGTACTTGCTGAGGTAGAAGCTACAGCGCTTGTGCTTGCTGAGGTAGAAGCTACAGCACTTGTACTTGCTGAGGTAGACGCTACCGCACTTGTGCTTGCTGAGGTAGACGCTACAGCACTTGTTGATGCTGATGTAGAAGCTACCGCACTTGTGCTTGCTGAGGTAGACGCTACGGCGCTAGTTGACGCTGAGGTAGACGCTACCGCACTTGTACTTGCTGAGGTAGACGCTACAGCACTTGTTGATGCTGATGTAGACGCTACTGCGCTTGTGCTTGCTGATGTAGAAGCTACCGCACTTGTACTTGCTGATGTAGATGCTACGGCACTTGTTGACGCTGAGGTAGACGCTACAGCACTTGTTGACGCTGAGGTAGATGCTACGGCACTTGTTGATGCTGATGTAGATGCTACGGCACTTGTTGACGCTGAGGTAGACGCTACGGCACTTGTGCTTGCTGAGGTAGACGCTACCGCACTTGTTGATGCTGAGGTAGACGCTACGGCGCTTGTGCTTGCTGAGGTAGACGCTACCGCACTTGTACTTGCTGAGGTAGAGGCTACAGCGCTTGTGCTTGCTGAGGTAGACGCTACTGCACTTGTTGATGCTGAGGTAGACGCTACGGCGCTAGTACTTGCTGATGTAGATGCTACCGCACTTGTGCTTGCTGATGTAGACGCTACGGCGCTTGTGCTTGCTGATGTAGACGCTACGGCGCTAGTCGATGCTGACTCAGATGCTTTTTGAGACTTGTAATCTGAATCATCTAATGTTGGCGTAACTGTATCAACAGTATTATCATCGTAGGTAACGGTTACTACTCCACGTTCATTAACAGAGATTGATTTAATTTGTTTACCAGCATTTAGTTTTTCAATCGCTGCGCGAATTTTTTCTCTATCTTCGGCTGTTGGATTCGTTTTATTTGTTACCTGAATACTTGCTGGTACATCTGGTTGATATTTCTCGTTTAGAGGAGCTTGTTGGAGTCCATATTCGACAAAATTAGTATTATCCGACAAGTCACGAACTCTTGCAAATCGTGTCCACTTATTACTTGCACTATATGGTTGAGTAGGATTATAGGTTCCTTCTTCTGTCAATTGACGTGTGTCTGGTTGAGCGACTGAAGCATTGGTAACTGTATTAGTCGTCTGTATCGCAAGACCCTTTTCTGCATATGGACTTGGAATGAGATTTGTCGTTGCATACTTCGGATCTTCATTAACAGAATTATTCCATGCCTCAATATTTTTAACCTTACCACTGTTATCAGTAGTTGTTACAGTCACACGGAATTTATCTCCAGCATAGATTTTACTCTTGCCATCTGTCGTCTTAGGAGCTTCTACCCATTTATCTTTCGCCTTGTCATACACTTCAACCTTAACAGTAACATTAGGCGCTTCAGTTTCCTTAGTAATTTCTTTAGTCGTTGATGTGCTAAGGGTCTCTGGATTTCCTTCAGGATTTGTAACAACTTTAGTTTGTGTAGCCGTTACAGTTCCCTTTGGAAGCAAACCGTTAGCATCTGCTAATTCATCCGCTCCAAATGTGACACTTGTAGCACCAGCTGGTACCACCTTCGGAGGGAAAGTCTTATCACCGATTGTCAAGGTTACTGTCGCACCTGGTGCCACATCTGTCACTGTAATACTACGGTTTGGAAGACCACCTGTATTTGTTACTTGATCATCTGCGATTTTTGGTGTTTTTAGGTTGACTTTGATGGTTACTGGAACTGTTCGACTGTTTCTAGGCTTATCACCTTCTGTAGTACTTTTCGGTAGAGTGACTCTGACATTTCGTGTATAGTAGCCCGGAGCCGCAACGATGGTATCCGCATCTAGGGCTGTTGTCCCGTCCCATGCAAAATCGACACCATCTGGCATTGGAACAGTCTGAGTAGTCGTCGTACCAGAAGCAGCTGTAGCAGAGTTAGCCTCCGTACTTGAAACAGCTGTAGCAGTGCCATCAGTAGGATTCGTAGTAAGAACGATATCTGTATTCTTAATGGCATTACCTGGAGTGTTAATAATATCTGCTAGTGGGCCTTTATCCCCAACCGTTGTTTCATAAACTTTCTTAGCTACTGGATCCACTACTGAGTAGTCAAAGGTTACAGTACTTGTTAAGGCCGGATCACCATTTGATGCATTACCAAAACGTCCTCTAGAATAGTTCGCAACTGCGGTATAGGTCGTATTGTGAGCTAGAGGTTGATTATCCGCATCACTTACCTTAGTTGTGTGCCATACGTCACTGAAGGTAGTATTAACCTTCTCAGTTTGAATAGCATTTTCATCATTATTTAGCTTGTATTTAAAGGTTAAACTCGATAATGAGTAACTACCTGGGTTATTCGAGTCATTCAAGCTATTATTATTTACATATAAGTTAGAGAATCCACCAATGTTATTAGCCCAGTTACCACCTGTAACTCTATCCGTTCCACTATCGGCTTTAAAGGCGTAGAATTTACCTGTTTTACCATCTCGTGTAAATGTTTCAAGCTTTTTGAGAACTGTATAGTTGTATTCGATGCGAGGAGTAACTGTTCCGTCTGGATGCTCAACCTTCAAGTAAGCTGTACGATTTCCAATCTCATTAAAGGTAGGAGCTGTTTCCCAAGTAACTTTTGTACCTTCTGGTAAATCTTTTCCACCAATACCACGAACAAAGGTAAGAAGATCCAAATCGTTTACATTTTCATCTTTTACCGCATAGAATCTATCAGAAACTTTTTCTACTGCATACTTAACGTTTGGACGAACGAGATTACTTGTTCCATCCAAGTAGTTGATTGTGACTGATCCATCATCATTTTGAGTGTATGAATCAATTTGCTTGTCCGCTTTTGGATTTGATGTTTTGATTGCTTCAAATACTTTAGCCTTTTCTTCTGCTGTTAAGTTGTTTACATCTGCAACTTCAAACTTAGTTTTTGGATCTACACCTGGATGTTTCTCTGACAACTTACCTTGTTTCAGACGGAAGCGGCTACCCTCAGAACGGTTTCCTACTGTATCTTCTGCGACAATGGCACGAGTAACGTGTTGACCATCGCCATACTGAAGATTTGCATTCACTGTACCAGTTTGAATGACTGTTGCTGGTGATGTTGCAGTAGCCGGTGTAACTGTTGTGATATTATTTGGCGCAACAGTTCCCCAAGTACTATGTAGGACATTATCTGTTTCTGATGCTGTGTTTGAACCTTGTCTTACGACAGTATTCGCAATCTTATCACTGTTATCTGTGAATTTAGTTGTAAAGCGAAGTTGATCACCTGCATAGAAAGTATGTGTTGTAAGACCATTTGCGTCAGTTGTTTTTGGAACTGGAACCCAACTACCATCCTTTGTTTAACTTCTACAACTGTATCTTGAGCTACTGGAGCTACCGTTTCACGAGTAATCGTTCCAGTTGCTGTTGCAGAGGTCAAGACCTTATCTGTATTATCACTAGGATCACGACGTGTAACTGCCTGATTAACAGTGATATCTCCTACAGGAAGAAGACCATTATTAGCTGCATAGACTGGTTGTAAGTCAGTAGCATCAAAGGTTACACTTGTAGCATTAGATCCAGCTGTCTTAGTGATTGTTTTACCAGCAATTGTAAGGCTAACTGTTGCACCTGGAACAACGTTGTCAATCTGAATAGATTGATTTGGCAAACCACCTTTTTCAGAGATTGTATTTTCTACAATAACTGGTGTTTGGATTAACTTTAACAACTACAGGAATTTCAAAGTTTGCTTTATCAGATAATTTATGAATTACCGTACTTGAATCAGGTGGAAGCTCCATATTAACTCTATGGATAGAGAAACCTGGATTCGCAACAGTTGAATCATTTGGTTGCTCACCTTGATGCCATGTATATTTCGTCGCATCTGGCGCCTCTGTTCGTCCATCTTTAGGAACTACAGCATCTTTTGGATCTGTTACCATGCTACCTAGTCCAGCAAGGTCACCTTGAGATGTTTCAAATACTTGCTTAGCACCATAATCATAAACTGAGTAGCGCCATGTTGTTGAACTTTCAAGAGCTGGATTATCTGCAGTTACTGCACCGAAGCGTCCATTTGGATAAATCGCTGTCAGTTTATAATCCGTCTTATGGGCCATGTTGTCTACGTTCCAGACCGCACTAAAGTACCCATTATTTACAGGTGTTGTTAAGTTCTCACCTTCATTATTGAGACGGTAATCATATTTCCACTTAACAGGTAGCCCAGCAAAACCTTGGCGGTTTGCCATGTTTGTATAAACATATGTATCTCCACCAATCTTATTGAACGTTTTGAAGGAGTGGAAGTTACCTGTTTGACCATTATTAGTCAGAGTTTCTAGTTTTGGATAGACTTGGTAAGTGTAGTTCAAGTCTTTTGTAGAACCATCTGGATAAGTGATTGTAACAGCAGCTGCTTTTCCTGAACCAATAGCATCTGTCGTTGGTGCTGTTTTCCATGTTACTTTAGCTGTTTCTGGAATAGTCCCATCGACGAAGTCTCTCGGTGTTAAGTTCGCAACAGCTTCATCTTTAATAGCATAGAAGATACCATTATTTTTAGCTGTTACATTGTACTTGTCAGCCTGACTTTGAACAGCGATGGTAATTGTCTTAGTTGAAGTATTTCCACGTTTATCTTTGGCAACGATCTTCACTGTAGAGTTACCTTTAGATGTAGGTGTTCCTGTGATTTACCATTTTCATAGTGCAATCCTGCAGGGAGACCTGTAATCACAACACCATCTGTATCAGCAAGACCAACCCCCTCATCGACAACTGACAATGGAATATCCACGTGTTCTCCTGATGTTGCTGTCGCATCTTTTACAGTGATTACTGGAGGAACCGTATCTCCTGCCACCTTACGAGCAGTTGATGTATCACTTGAATAACCGTCTGAGGTACGAGTCGTCGAAGTAATAGGTGTATTTGTAGCAACAGCTGCATCTGTAAATCTTACCTGACCAGTAGTAGCATCGATTGAGACACCTGTAGGTGTTTCATTCAAGCTCCAGCGACCATTATTTGCTTTTGTAGCTGTCAATGTTTTCGAAGCATTTGTACCTTTTTGTGTATAGGCAATGGTCATCTGATTGACAGTGCTTTCTGATGCTTTTGGAGCTACTGTTGCGTTACCAAAATCATCCACGGTAATGGCTGGTTTTGTTGGTTTAGCAACCAAGGCAACTTGAATTTCTTTATCAGCTGCAAAGACTGTACGTGTTTCACTGCTTGTATCCTTGGTCTCTGCTGGGAATTCTGCAATCGCATTATGCGTCCATTTACCTGGAGCTTGTAATTGTTTGTCATTACTTACATCATAACGATTGGCATCCTTCCACTTGAAGGTCATACCACCTGGGAAGTAAGTATCACTTTGTTCTGTACCAGTTGCAATTCCTGTTGTTGCAATATATTGGTGAGCATCCCCTAGAGTATCCCCGACGTTTTTAAATACTTCCCCATTAGTAGCAGTATTTTTACGAACAACATCAACCACACGGTACTTCATGTAACGAGTTGTTTCAGTTGTTCCATCTGATACGATAACTTCAGCTATGTGAGTGCCAAGCTTTTGGTCATCATTTACTCTTCCATCAATCAGACGTCCAGAATACTTATTACTTTCTGTTCTACCTGTCTGCTCTGTAAAACTTCCTGACGCCACACCACCTGGTAGGTTTTTAATCTGCAATTTAGTCAACTTACCTGAGTTATCCCAAGCCTTAACGATTGGGTTAAAGGTAGCGCCACGGTAGACTGTAAAGAGCGGTGCATCCGAATCAGTAGGACGAGTTGTAGGAAGTGTTTCCTTGAACCGTTACGTTTGGTGCAATGCGGTCACGAACGTCAAAGTTTACTGTAACTGTATCTGTCGAACCATCTGGGTAAGTTACCAAGATGTCACGCGTTTGTCGACCTGCTGTCCAGTTAGTTGGCTCATCTCCAACCCAAGCATAAGTTGTCTTCGTTCCTGCAGTTGTACCTGTAGTTGGAAGATTTGATCTGTTAGTGATATAAGTTTCAGGATTATCAAAACGAACACGTCCATTTTCTTGGATATCTACGTTTTGTGTTGTAGTTGTTGGTGTGTACTTATCTGTTTGAGCACGGAACTCAATACGTAGTTTGGCATTGTTAGTATTGTCGTTTTGACCGTTGTTATTTGTCAAACCAACTTGGTCAAAACCAGAAATATAACGATCCCAACCATCTGGAACTCGTGTATAATCTTTACCAACATGACCACTAATGTTTACTTTAGTTGGATTTTTTGCTGTTGCATTTCCATTTTGACCAAGTTTGTTTTGATCAGTAGTAAAGCGAATCTCTGTCTTTTTACCTGTGTCAACAATGTCCGCAGTTTCAAACTTGTTAGTTGGTGCTGTATTTTTACCATTTTCAAACACCTTAACCTTATCCAAGCGTCCACTGTTATCTGTCATCTTCACATCAACATTGAACTCTTCTTCACGGTAGACAATCACTTTACTATTTGCCATATCAACCGTTGCCCCTTTATTGGCTACGATTTCCGTAATCTGTGGTTTTTCTGTATCTGTGAAACGAGCTCGTACAGTGTTACTGAAAGCAGACTCAACATAAGTCTTCGTGATTCCGTCCTTATCTTGATAAGAAGCTTGGTCCTCAATTTTCACCTTAGCGTTAAAGCTATCTTGATTTGCCATTTGGACATTGTTAAAGATAGCAACACCTTGCGCATTGGCATTAGTACTCGTTAGTAATGTGCCATTTTTATAAAGATCAACTTTTTTGTTTGGAGTTGCATTTGCTACAGTGATGGTTTGAGACGAAACGTTATCTTGTAGAGTTGTTGTGATTTCTGGAGTTTTTGGTTTCACAACAAACTTAACTGGTGTATCTGCACCCTTACTATCTGGGAATTGTCTATGAATATTGTATTCAAACACCCCTGGTGTACGACCGACCTGATTAGACTCTACTTTGGTATTGGTATCTTTTGTACGATATTCAATTGTTGTACCATCAGGTCCTTTAGTACCAGCATAGTTTTGAGTTCCTGGATGAACCAAGTATTGGTTAGGGTCTGTATAGGCTTGTTTTGTATCTTTGTTTGAATACCACCATTTCAATCCAGCCTTGTTAAAGGCAGATGTATCATATGGAGCTTCAACCTGATTTACGATATAAGTTCCGCTATCGCGAGCTACAAAAGGATAGGCTTTAACATTATCTAGCCCCAATGGGTTGGTATGGATACCAATCCCTGCCCAAGTTGTACTGTGAGTTCCTTCACCATACATAACCTTCATGTTCTTGAGGTCACCATTGGTTACGTTATCTGGAACTGTTGTTTCAAAACGGGTTACCGCAACACGTCCTTGGTCACCAACGTTAACGTTATTCCAAAGGACGCGTGCTTCGTTGGTCCAAAGAATAGCTGGCTTGATGTTATTTTCCCAAGTCGCTTTACGCCATTTGTCAGAGTTCCCTGTATTGTGATAAGACTGAGCTTTCAAGAGGTTATACTGCTCGTCTTGGCTGTTCAATGATACAAAACCTTTGTCCACAGCGTTATATTGTGCCTTTGATAATGTTCCATTTGTAGCACGTCTCAAACCATTATATTCAGCCGGCATCATATTATCTGATGGATTTCGAAATCGGAAGTCCCGTCATATCCGTCTGACGATGACCGGTTGCAGTACTTATATAAGAAGCATCAGCAATCGTTGTCGGCATATTGACCTGACTAGGGATTTGGATCCAATGACGAACATTGGTCTGGTTCATGGTCTGACGAGGGTTAGACATGAGCGTCCAGATAATCTTTGTAATCTTACCGTTCTCCGCGTATACAGGTTCTGCCTTCAGATCAACAGAAGTTTCAACACGTCTTTTAACATCCGTATTTTCACCAGATGTTAGATACTTGATACTTTCACCATTTGCTAGATTTTCAGTCTGTTCACCGATGGCACCTGAACCAGTTTGTGTATTACGAACACGGAACTGTGTCCCTGGTTTCATCGCTTTACCATTAAGGAAATCACGTTTACCGTTATTAGCACGGAGGACAGCATTGACGATTGAGTTTTGCGCAGAGGTAGCTTGCTTGATAACATCTGTCAAGTCGGCATTTGGATTTTTCAGCGCTTCTTCGATAGCTGTTACAGCAGCATTGACCTTAGCAACTGCTGTTTCTGTATTTGGCAGACCGATAGACTTAGCGAGGTATTCTCCCATAGTCGCTGAGATTTAGATAGACGTTTGCGGTCTTCTTGCGCTTTCTTGTTGCTCTCAGCAGATACTGTAGTCGCTACGGCAGCTGTTGTCGTTGTATCAACCAAACTTGAAGTCGTTGATGTGATTTGGCTCAAACGATTTTCAACTGCTTGTAGAGATGCGAGGCTATCAGTGATAACTTTTGAAAGAGCTGCATCAGCTGTTGCGTTAGCTGCATCTTCCTTACGAACAGATGTCTCTTTGTTTGAAGCTGTCTCTGATGTTGCTGGTTTTGCAAGTTCAGAAGTTACTCCAGCTTGTGATTGAGAAGCACTTGTTACAGCCGATGTACTTGCCGATGTAGACGCTACAGCACTTGTTGAGGCTGATGCGCTTGCCGATGTACTTACACTTGTTGAAGTACTTACTGATTGGCTTTCACTTTCTGAAAGATGCTTACTTGCATTCTTGGAAGCTTCCTCAGACAAGGATTGGCTTTGGCTGACAGAAACTGATAAGCTGTCGGCTTGAGCCCCCTCCTGATCTTTTACTGTTCCCAAAGTTACCGTGTCTGTATTCGCAAGTGTTTGATTTGACTCTACTGTCTTTTCAAGAGCGTCGTTGGCATAAACAGTTGTTTGTGTTGCAACTGCTCCTCCAAGCACCGTCCCTGCTGCGGCTATCCCTTTCAGGATATCCAATCCTGTTAGTGTATTTGATGATTGCTCTTCGATTACTTCAGTTGTTACCTGAGCAGCATCTACACCACCACGCAAGACTTTAAAGAGACCAAATTGAGAGGTCGAGGCACGCAACCAATGCTTACCCGACTTAATCAACTTGAAACGGGTCACACGATCCGTTTCTCTATATTCACCTTCTTGGCGTCTAAAAAACATTTTTTAGATTCCTTTCCAATTAAATTTATGTGTATTTATCAATAAAATACCAATCTATATTATACACTTCAAATGCAGTTAATTCAATAACTTTCAAAACATTTTTACCTAAAAAAAAAAAGTATTTTATATGGATATTATAGGCGAATATACCGTTTTTTATAAATATTATAAAAATAACCATTTTAAACGTTTTCATAGAAACAAAGTCCAATTTTTTTAAGCGTTTTTTTATGTTTCAAGATTCCGAAATATTAAATTTTTTTGTTACAAGGCGTTGGATGCGATTTCCTAACGATTATTATAAAAATAGTTTATTTTATAAGTATTTTTGTTTGGGGTTGATTTCAACATAATATTAATTATATTATATTTTTGTGCAAATTCTTTTTCGAAAAATACATAATCTGGAAAAATTAATTTTTATTTCATATCATTATCTCTAAGATGTTTGTATATTTTTTTATTGAATAGATGAACCATACATAGCTGAAAAATAGCAACCTTAGGTCACCTTTAAAGCAAGGATAAGATATTCCATTTTCATTATTGGAATTGTAGGATTTCTTATTTATTATGGATGAAAAAAAGATATGAACAAACCGATCAGGAAAGGATTATTAATTTCTAGAAATGTTTTAGTAGCCTTTGTGTACTGTTGTAGTTTCAATTTTCCATAAAATAAAAAAGTGAACTAAACTGAATTCTGATTTCCAGAAAACTAGTTTTGTTCACTTTTTCTTATGGGCCAAACTTTTGTTCCAGCCACTTTTTCAAACATCTATCCGTAGAGAAGTCTGCTACAGAAAGATTGTTTACATTTCTTCTTCATCATCCCGTTTGCGGCGTTTCGCAATCAGACCTAGACCGGTTACAGCAGTCAAAACACCTAGGAGTACAGATGATTTGGAAGCTTCTGTACCTGTATTTGGCAACTGCTGTCTTGACTTATCTGTCGATCCGGCACCATTTCCAACGTGTGAAGTCGAATGATCAACATTTGATCCTACAAGTGAGCTTGACGTTGAAGCACTCTCAGAAGCTACACCTGAAAGCGACGTACTTATCGAAGTCGACATAGACACTAACGTTGAGACTGACATGCTTAGACTCGTTGATTGCGAAGTACTGTCACTCAAACTAAAGTTCGGTTTATCAGTACTATCCGGAACTGACATACTTGTGCTTGCTGAGGTAGATGCTACGGCGCTAGTCGATGCTGAGGTAGATGCTACGGCGCTTGTACTTGCTGACGTAGACGCTACAGCACTTGTTGATGCTGACGTAGACGCTACCGCACTTGTTGATGCTGAGGTAGACGCTACGGCACTTGTGCTGGCTGAGGTAGACGCTACGGCACTGGTTGATGCTGACGTAGACGCTACCGCGCTTGTTGAGGCTGAGGTAGACGCTACCGCACTTGTGCTTGCTGATGTAGACGCTACGGCGCTAGTCGATGCTGAGGTAGATGCTACTGCGCTTGTGCTGGCTGACGTAGACGCTACCGCGCTTGTGCTGGCTGAGGTAGACGCTACGGCGCTAGTCGATGCTGAGGTAGACGCTACTGCGCTTGTGCTGGCTGACGTAGACGCTACAGCACTTGTGCTGGCTGAAATAGACGCTACGGCGCTAGTCGATGCTGATGTAGATGCTACTGCGCTTGTGCTGGCTGACGTAGACGCTACCGCACTTGTGCTTGCTGATGTAGACGCTACCGCACTTGTTGATGCTGACGTAGACGCTACCGCACTTGTTGACGCTGACGTAGACGCTACTGCACTTGTTGACGCTGACGTAGACGCTACCGCACTGGTTGACGCTGACGTAGACGCTACTGCACTTGTTGACGCTGATGTAGAGGCTACAGCGCTTGTTGACGCTGAGGTAGATGCTACGGCGCTTGTTGATGCTGACGTAGAGGCTACGGCGCTTGTTGACGCTGAGGTAGACGCTACTGCACTTGTTGAGTCTGAGGTAGACGCTACCGCGCTTGTGCTTGCTGAGGTAGACGCTACCGCACTGGTTGAGGCTGACGTAGACGCTACAGCGCTTGTTGACGCTGAGGTAGACGCTACCGCGCTTGTGCTGGCTGAGGTAGAGGCTACCGCGCTTGTGCTGGCTGAGGTAGATGCTACCGCGCTTGTTGACGCTGAGGTAGACGCTACGGCACTTGTTGATGCTGAGGTAGACGCTACTGCGCTTGTGCTGGCTGAGGTAGACGCTACTGCGCTTGTGCTGGCTGAGGTAGACGCTACGGCACTTGTTGACGCTGAGGTAGACGCTACGGCACTTGTTGACGCTGAGGTAGACGCTACGGCACTTGTTGAGGCTGAGGTAGAGGCTACTGCGCTAGTACTTGCTGAGGTAGAGGCTACCGCACTTGTTGATGCTGAGGTAGACGCTACCGCGCTTGTTGACGCTGAGGTAGATGCTACGGCACTTGTTGATGCTGAGGTAGACGCTACGGCGCTTGTGCTTGCTGACGTAGACGCTACCGCACTTGTGCTTGCTGATGTAGATGCTACTGCACTTGTTGACGCTGATGTAGACGCTACGGCACTTGTTGATGCTGAGGTAGAAGCTACCGCACTTGTGCTTGCTGAGGTAGACGCTACGGCACTTGTTGACGCTGAAGTAGAGGCTACCGCACTTGTGCTTGCTGATGTAGACGCTACGGCACTTGTTGACGCTGAAGTAGAGGCTACCGCACTTGTTGATGCTGATGTAGACGCTACGGCGCTTGTGCTTGCTGATGTAGATGCTACTGCGCTAGTGCTTGCTGATATAGAGGCTACCGCACTTGTTGATGCTGATGTAGACGCTACGGCGCTTGTGCTTGCTGATGTAGATGCTACTGCGCTAGTGCTTGCTGATATAGAGGCTACCGCGCTAGTTGATGCTGAGGTAGACGCTACGGCGCTAGTGCTTGCTGATGTAGACGCTACGGCACTTGTTGATGCTGAGGTAGAGGCTACCGCACTGGTTGATGCTGACGTAGACGCTACTGCGCTTGTACTTGCTGACGTAGATGCTACAGCGCTTGTTGATGCTGAGGTAGAGGCTACGGCACTTGTTGACGCTGAAGTAGACGCTACGGCGCTTGTGCTGGCTGACGTAGACGCTACTGCGCTTGTGCTGGCTGACGTAGAGGCTACTGCGCTTGTGCTGGCTGACGTAGAGGCTACGGCACTTGTTGATGCTGAGGTAGACGCTACCGCACTTGTGCTGGCTGACGTAGATGCTACGGCACTTGTTGATGCTGAGGTAGAGGCTACCGCACTTGTTGACGCTGACGTAGAGGCTACCGCGCTAGTTGATGCTGAGGTAGACGCTACCGCGCTAGTTGATGCAGAGGTAGACGCTACCGCACTTGTTGACGCTGACGTAGACGCTACCGCACTTGTTGATGCTGACGTAGACGCTACTGCGCTTGTTGACGCTGATGTAGAGGCTACCGCACTTGTGCTTGCTGAGGTAGACGCTACGGCACTTGTTGACGCTGAGGTAGATGCTACTGCGCTTGTGCTTGCTGAGGTAGAGGCTACGGCGCTAGTGCTTGCTGATGTAGAGGCTACCGCACTTGTTGATGCTGATGTAGAGGCTACTGCGCTTGTGCTTGCTGAGGTAGAGGCTACAGCACTTGTGCTTGCTGACGTAGAGGCTACCGCGCTAGTTGATGCTGAGGTAGACGCTACGGCGCTAGTCGATGCTGAGGTAGACGCTACCGCACTTGTGCTTGCTGATGTAGACGCTACGGCGCTTGTGCTTGCTGATGTAGATGCTACTGCGCTTGTGCTTGCTGATGTAGAGGCTACCGCACTTGTTGATGCTGATGTAGACGCTACGGCGCTAGTGCTTGCTGATATAGAGGCTACCGCACTTGTTGATGCTGATGTAGAGGCTACCGCACTGGTTGATGCTGACGTAGACGCTACCGCACTTGTGCTTGCTGATGTAGACGCTACCGCACTTGTTGACGCTGAGGTAGAGGCTACTGCGCTTGTGCTTGCTGATGTAGACGCTACCGCACTTGTGCTTGCTGACGTAGAGGCTACTGCGCTTGTGCTTGCTGAGGTAGACGCTACGGCGCTTGTGCTTGCTGAGATAGATGCTACTGCGCTTGTGCTTGCTGACGTAGATGCTACAGCGCTTGTTGACGCTGAGGTAGAGGCTACAGCACTTGTGCTTGCTGAGGTAGACGCTACGGCACTTGTTGATGCTGAGGTAGACGCTACGGCGCTTGTGCTGGCTGACGTAGACGCTACGGCGCTTGTGCTTGCTGACGTAGAGGCTACCGCACTTGTTGACGCTGAGGTAGACGCTACGGCACTTGTTGATGCTGAGGTAGACGCTACCGCGCTTGTTGACGCTGAGGTAGACGCTACTGCGCTTGTACTTGCTGACGTAGATGCTACTGCGCTTGTGCTTGCTGACGTAGATGCTACCGCGCTAGTTGATGCAGAGGTAGACGCTACCGCACTTGTTGACGCTGACGTAGACGCTACCGCACTTGTTGATGCTGACGTAGACGCTACTGCGCTTGTTGACGCTGATGTAGAGGCTACCGCACTTGTGCTTGCTGAGGTAGACGCTACGGCACTTGTTGACGCTGAGGTAGATGCTACTGCGCTTGTGCTTGCTGAGGTAGAGGCTACGGCGCTAGTGCTTGCTGATGTAGAGGCTACCGCACTTGTTGATGCTGATGTAGAGGCTACCGCACTTGTTGATGCTGATGTAGAGGCTACGGCGCTTGTGCTTGCTGATGTAGAGGCTACAGCGCTTGTGCTTGCTGATGTAGAGGCTACCGCACTTGTTGATGCTGATGTAGACGCTACGGCACTTGTTGAGGCTGATGTAGAGGCTACGGCGCTTGTTGAGGCTGATGTAGACGCTACGGCGCTTGTTGACGCTGATGTAGACGCTACGGCACTTGTACTTGCTGAGGTAGAGGCTACGGCGCTTGTTGATGCTGATGTAGAGGCTACTGCACTTGTTGACGCTGAAGTAGAGGCTACCGCACTTGTTGAGGCTGAGGTAGAGGCTACAGCGCTAGTGCTTGCTGATGTAGAGGCTACCGCACTTGTGCTTGCTGAGGTAGAGGCTACAGCACTTGTTGAGGCTGAGGTAGACGCTACGGCGCTTGTGCTTGCTGACGTAGACGATACTGCGCTTGTTGATGCTGAGGTAGACGCTACAGCGCTTGTACTTGCTGATGTAGATGCTACGGCGCTTGTGCTTGCTGACGTAGACGCTACCGCACTTGTTGACGCTGAAGTAGACGCTACAGCGCTAGTACTTGCTGATGTAGACGCTACCGCACTTGTTGACGCTGACGTAGATGCTACAGCACTTGTGCTTGCTGACGTAGATGCTACAGCACTTGTGCTTGCTGACGTAGACGCTACCGCACTTGTTGACGCTGACGTAGATGCTACAGCACTTGTGCTTGCTGACGTAGACGCTACCGCACTTGTTGACGCTGAGGTAGACGCTACGGCACTTGTGCTTGCTGATGTAGATGCTACTGCGCTTGTGCTTGCTGATGTAGACGCTACAGCGCTAGTACTTGCTGAGGTAGACGCTACTGCGCTTGTGCTTGCTGAGGTAGACGCTACGGCACTTGTACTTGCTGAGGTAGACGCTACGGCACTTGTTGACGCTGATGTAGACGCTACCGCACTTGTACTTGCTGATGTAGAGGCTACAGCGCTTGTGCTTGCTGAGGTAGACGCTACGGCACTTGTACTTGCTGATGTAGAAGCTACCGCACTTGTGCTTGCTGAGGTAGATGCTACAGCACTTGTTGACGCTGACGTAGACGCTACAGCGCTTGTGCTTGCTGAGGTAGACGCTACCGCACTTGTTGACGCTGAGGTAGACGCTACCGCACTTGTTGAGGCTGAGGTAAACGCTACGGCACTTGTGCTTGCTGAGGTAGATGCTACCGCACTTGTTGACGCTGAGGTAGACGCTACGGCGCTAGTACTTGCTGAGGTAGATGCTACCGCACTTGTTGACGCTGAGGTAGACGCTACGGCACTTGTGCTTGCTGAGGTAGACGCTACCGCACTTGTGCTTGCTGAGGTAGAGGCTACGGCGCTAGTTGACGCTGAAGTAGAGGCTACGGCACTTGTTGACGCTGAGGTAGACGCTACCGCACTTGTGCTTGCTGATGTAGACGCTACAGCGCTTGTGCTTGCTGAGGTAGAGGCTACAGCGCTAGTTGATGCAGAGGTAGACGCTACCGCACTTGTTGACGCTGACGTAGACGCTACGGCACTTGTTGATGCTGACGTAGACGCTACGGCGCTTGTTGACGCTGATGTAGAGGCTACCGCACTTGTGCTTGCTGAGGTAGACGCTACGGCACTTGTTGACGCTGAGGTAGATGCTACAGCGCTTGTGCTTGCTGAGGTAGAGGCTACTGCGCTAGTGCTTGCTGATGTAGAGGCTACCGCACTTGTTGATGCTGATGTAGAGGCTACTGCGCTTGTGCTTGCTGATGTAGAGGCTACAGCGCTTGTGCTTGCTGATGTAGAGGCTACCGCACTTGTTGATGCTGATGTAGACGCTACGGCACTTGTTGAGGCTGATGTAGAGGCTACGGCGCTTGTTGAGGCTGATGTAGACGCTACGGCGCTTGTTGACGCTGATGTAGACGCTACCGCACTTGTACTTGCTGATGTAGAAGCTACCGCACTTGTACTTGCTGATGTAGACGCTACGGCGCTTGTTGACGCTGATGTAGACGCTACGGCACTTGTTGACGCTGAGGTAGACGCTACGGCACTTGTTGATGCTGATGTAGACGCTACGGCGCTAGTACTTGCTGAGGTAGAGGCTACGGCGCTAGTTGACGCTGAGGTAGATGCTACGGCACTTGTTGACGCTGAGGTAGACGCTACCGCACTTGTTGACGCTGAGGTAGAGGCTACGGCGCTAGTTGACGCTGAAGTAGAGGCTACGGCACTTGTTGACGCTGAGGTAGACGCTACCGCACTTGTGCTTGCTGAGGTAGATGCTACGGCACTTGTTGACGCTGAGGTAGACGCTACCGCACTTGTTGACGCTGAGGTAGACGCTACCGCACTTGTGCTTGCTGATGTAGACGCTACGGCGCTTGTGCTTGCTGATGTAGAGGCTACCGCACTTGTTGACGCTGAGGTAGACGCTACTGCGCTTGTGCTTGCTGATGTAGACGCTACCGCACTTGTGCTTGCTGACGTAGAGGCTACTGCGCTTGTGCTTGCTGACGTAGAGGCTACCGCACTTGTTGACGCTGAGGTAGACGCTACTGCGCTTGTGCTTGCTGACGTAGACGCTACCGCACTTGTGCTTGCTGACGTAGACGCTACCGCACTTGTTGACGCTGATGTAGACGCTACCGCACTTGTGCTTGCTGATGTAGATGCTACTGCGCTTGTGCTTGCTGATGTAGATGCTACCGCACTTGTTGATGCTGATGTAGACGCTACGGCGCTAGTACTTGCTGATGTAGAGGCTACGGCGCTTGTGCTTGCTGATGTAGAGGCTACGGCGCTTGTGCTTGCTGATGTAGAGGCTACCGCACTTGTTGATGCTGATGTAGAGGCTACGGCGCTTGTGCTTGCTGAGGTAGAGGCTACTGCGCTAGTACTTGCTGATGTAGATGCTACAGCGCTTGTGCTGGCTGAGGTAGAGGCTACTGCGCTAGTGCTTGCTGATGTAGAGGCTACCGCACTTGTTGATGCTGATGTAGAGGCTACCGCACTTGTTGATGCTGATGTAGAGGCTACGGCGCTTGTGCTTGCTGATGTAGAGGCTACAGCGCTTGTGCTTGCTGAGGTAGAGGCTACCGCACTTGTTGATGCTGATGTAGACGCTACCGCACTTGTACTTGCTGATGTAGACGCTACGGCGCTTGTTGACGCTGATGTAGACGCTACGGCACTTGTTGACGCTGATGTAGAAGCTACCGCACTTGTACTTGCTGATGTAGACGCTACGGCGCTTGTTGACGCTGAGGTAGACGCTACGGCACTTGTTGACGCTGAGGTAGAAGCTACAGCACTTGTTGATGCTGAGGTAGATGCTACAGCGCTTGTGCTTGCTGAGGTAGACGCTACGGCACTTGTTGATGCTGATGTAGACGCTACGGCGCTAGTACTTGCTGATGTAGACGCTACAGCGCTTGTGCTTGCTGAGGTAGATGCTACAGCGCTTGTGCTTGCTGAGGTAGAGGCTACCGCACTTGTTGACGCTGAGGTAGAAGCTACCGCACTTGTTGATGCTGATGTAGAGGCTACCGCACTTGTTGATGCTGATGTAGAGGCTACTGCGCTTGTGCTTGCTGATGTAGAGGCTACCGCACTTGTTGACGCTGAGGTAGACGCTACGGCGCTTGTTGACGCTGAGGTAGAGGCTACGGCGCTTGTGCTTGCTGACGTAGACGCTACAGCACTTGTTGACGCTGAGGTAGACGCTACCGCACTTGTGCTTGCTGATGTAGACGCTACGGCACTTGTTGAGGCTGATGTAGAGGCTACGGCGCTTGTTGAGGCTGATGTAGACGCTACGGCGCTTGTTGAGGCTGATGTAGACGCTACGGCACTTGTACTTGCTGATGTAGAAGCTACAGCGCTTGTGCTTGCTGATGTAGACGCTACGGCGCTTGTTGACGCTGATGTAGACGCTACGGCACTTGTTGACGCTGAGGTAGACGCTACGGCACTTGTTGATGCTGATGTAGACGCTACGGCGCTAGTACTTGCTGAGGTAGAGGCTACGGCGCTAGTTGACGCTGAGGTAGATGCTACGGCACTTGTTGACGCTGAGGTAGACGCTACCGCACTTGTTGACGCTGAGGTAGAGGCTACGGCGCTAGTTGACGCTGAAGTAGAGGCTACGGCACTTGTTGACGCTGAGGTAGACGCTACCGCACTTGTGCTTGCTGAGGTAGATGCTACGGCACTTGTTGACGCTGAGGTAGACGCTACCGCACTTGTTGACGCTGAGGTAGACGCTACCGCACTTGTGCTTGCTGATGTAGACGCTACGGCGCTTGTGCTTGCTGATGTAGAGGCTACCGCACTTGTTGACGCTGAGGTAGACGCTACTGCGCTTGTGCTTGCTGATGTAGACGCTACCGCACTTGTGCTTGCTGACGTAGAGGCTACTGCGCTTGTGCTTGCTGACGTAGAGGCTACCGCACTTGTTGACGCTGAGGTAGACGCTACTGCGCTTGTGCTTGCTGACGTAGACGCTACCGCACTTGTGCTTGCTGATGTTGATGCTACAGCACTTGTTGACGCTGAGGTAGACGCTACGGCACTTGTTGATGCTGAGGTAGACGCTACGGCGCTTGTGCTGGCTGACGTAGACGCTACGGCGCTTGTGCTTGCTGACGTAGAGGCTACCGCACTTGTTGACGCTGAGGTAGACGCTACGGCACTTGTTGACGCTGAGGTAGACGCTACGGCGCTTGTACTTGCTGACGTAGATGCTACTGCGCTTGTACTTGCTGATGTAGAAGCTACCGCACTTGTACTTGCTGATGTAGACGCTACGGCGCTTGTTGACGCTGATGTAGACGCTACGGCACTTGTTGACGCTGAGGTAGACGCTACGGCACTTGTTGATGCTGATGTAGACGCTACGGCGCTAGTACTTGCTGAGGTAGAGGCTACGGCGCTAGTTGACGCTGAGGTAGAGGCTACTGCGCTAGTGCTTGCTGATGTAGAGGCTACCGCACTTGTTGATGCTGATGTAGAGGCTACTGCGCTTGTGCTTGCTGATGTAGAGGCTACAGCGCTTGTGCTTGCTGAGGTAGATGCTACGGCACTTGTTGATGCTGATGTAGACGCTACGGCACTTGTTGAGGCTGATGTAGAGGCTACGGCGCTTGTTGAGGCTGATGTAGACGCTACGGCGCTTGTTGACGCTGATGTAGACGCTACCGCACTTGTACTTGCTGATGTAGAAGCTACCGCACTTGTACTTGCTGATGTAGACGCTACGGCGCTTGTTGACGCTGATGTAGACGCTACGGCACTTGTTGACGCTGATGTAGAAGCTACAGCACTTGTTGATGCTGAGGTAGATGCTACAGCGCTTGTGCTTGCTGAGGTAGACGCTACGGCACTTGTTGATGCTGATGTAGACGCTACGGCGCTAGTACTTGCTGATGTAGACGCTACAGCGCTTGTGCTTGCTGAGGTAGAGGCTACAGCGCTTGTGCTTGCTGAGGTAGAGGCTACCGCACTTGTTGACGCTGAGGTAGAAGCTACCGCACTTGTTGATGCTGATGTAGAGGCTACGGCGCTTGTGCTTGCTGACGTAGACGCTACCGCACTTGTTGACGCTGATGTAGACGCTACCGCACTTGTGCTTGCTGATGTAGATGCTACTGCGCTTGTGCTGGCTGACGTAGACGCTACGGCGCTTGTGCTTGCTGACGTAGAGGCTACCGCACTTGTTGACGCTGAGGTAGACGCTACGGCACTTGTTGACGCTGAGGTAGACGCTACGGCGCTTGTACTTGCTGACGTAGATGCTACTGCGCTTGTGCTTGCTGACGTAGATGCTACCGCGCTAGTTGATGCAGAGGTAGACGCTACCGCACTTGTTGACGCTGACGTAGACGCTACGGCACTTGTTGATGCTGACGTAGACGCTACGGCGCTTGTTGACGCTGATGTAGAGGCTACCGCACTTGTGCTTGCTGAGGTAGACGCTACGGCACTTGTTGACGCTGAGGTAGATGCTACAGCGCTTGTGCTTGCTGAGGTAGAGGCTACTGCGCTAGTGCTTGCTGATGTAGAGGCTACCGCACTTGTTGATGCTGATGTAGAGGCTACTGCGCTTGTGCTTGCTGATGTAGAGGCTACAGCGCTTGTGCTTGCTGATGTAGAGGCTACAGCGCTTGTGCTTGCTGAGGTAGAGGCTACCGCACTTGTTGATGCTGATGTAGACGCTACCGCACTTGTACTTGCTGATGTAGACGCTACGGCGCTTGTTGACGCTGATGTAGACGCTACGGCGCTTGTTGACGCTGATGTAGAAGCTACCGCACTTGTACTTGCTGATGTAGACGCTACGGCGCTTGTTGACGCTGAGGTAGACGCTACGGCACTTGTTGACGCTGAGGTAGAAGCTACAGCACTTGTTGATGCTGAGGTAGATGCTACAGCGCTTGTGCTTGCTGAGGTAGACGCTACGGCACTTGTTGATGCTGATGTAGACGCTACGGCGCTAGTACTTGCTGATGTAGACGCTACAGCGCTTGTGCTTGCTGAGGTAGATGCTACAGCGCTTGTGCTTGCTGAGGTAGAGGCTACCGCACTTGTTGACGCTGAGGTAGAAGCTACCGCACTTGTTGATGCTGATGTAGAGGCTACGGCGCTTGTTGACGCTGATGTAGACGCTACAGCGCTTGTGCTTGCTGAGGTAGAGGCTACCGCACTTGTTGACGCTGAGGTAGAAGCTACAGCACTTGTTGACGCTGATGTAGACGCTACCGCACTTGTGCTTGCTGATGTAGATGCTACTGCGCTTGTGCTTGCTGATGTAGATGCTACCGCACTTGTTGATGCTGATGTAGACGCTACGGCGCTAGTACTTGCTGATGTAGAGGCTACGGCGCTTGTGCTTGCTGATGTAGAGGCTACGGCGCTTGTGCTTGCTGATGTAGAGGCTACCGCACTTGTTGATGCTGATGTAGAGGCTACGGCGCTTGTGCTTGCTGAGGTAGAGGCTACGGCGCTTGTGCTTGCTGAGGTAGATGCTACGGCACTTGTGCTTGCTGATGTAGAGGCTACCGCACTTGTTGACGCTGATTGAGAGGCTTGTTCTGACTTATAATCAGAATCCGATACTGGTACCTCTACTTCATTCGATGTACCATCTTTATAGGTAATGACGACTGTAACTTTACCCTTTGATACAGCTCCACCGTTTTTAAATTCATATTTACTAATACGATTTGCTTTTTCCGGATTTGAACCCTTCACCGCTGCAAGAATCTTTTCTTTATCATCTGCTGATGGAGTTGTCGCATTAGTTACTTGAACTGTCGCTGGCACTTTACCTGGGAATTTTTTACTTAATTTTCCTTGTGCTACTACTGTCAGAGTACGAGCTTCATTATCAGATAAATCGACAGCTTTAACCCCACGGTTCCATCTGTTACCATCTGCATATTGCTTGTTTTCATCATAAGTTGCTGTATACTCTCGAATAGCAGGATTTGTTGTTGAGGCTTCCGTTGGAGTGTCTTTAAATCCAGGTGCAGAATCGTCTGATGAATAGTCTTTTTGGAAGATTCTATCTATATCTGAAGTTCCATCATGCAATTTCAGAGTTTTAATCTTACCACTGTTATCCTTGCCACTTATGACGATTTTAATTTTATCACCTGCGAAGATTTCATATCCTCTTGCACCTGGGCGAACAGTATCCTGGATGGATTGTTTTTCCCACTGTTTTGTCTTATCATTCTGGATATAGAGATCAAAGGTTGGTTCTGGTGCTTCTGTTTCCTTAGTGATTCCTTGTTCTTTAACCGTAGTGTCTGACTCTAATGGATTAGTTTGGCTCGTCGTCGGATTTGGAAGCGCTTGTTTAACCGTTACTCTACCCGTTGGAAGTAAACCGTTATTAGCATTGTAAGCTTTTTCAAGATTTGTTGGCGTGAAGCTTAGTCTTGTTTCGTTAGGTCCAGCTACCTTAGTAAATGTTTTATCACCGATTGTCAAGGTTACTGTCGCACCTGGTGTAACATTAGTTACCTCGATACTACGATTTGGTAAACCACCTTTTTCAGTCAATTGATCATCTGAAATTTGCGGCGCTTGTGGTTTCACTGTAACATTTACAGGAACTTCTTTGGAAATTCGAGTACCATTTGCATCTGGCGGAAGTGTCACTTTAACTTTTTTCTCAACAATTCCTGGTGTAGCAGTAGATGGCGCACCACCTACCCACTCAAATTTTGTTCCTGCCGGGAATGCTTCATTTGGCGTCCCGTTTGCCAAAGTTTGTTTAGTATTATTTTTTAGAACATTCTCAGCCGAAGCAACATTTGTTTCTCCCTGAACATAGGTCAAATCAGCTTTTTTAACAGGGTCTACAACGATTTGTCTGACCGTTACGTCCTTGCTAAGTTTAGTCGTGCTATTATCAAATCGTCCCTTTGGATAGGTAACTTTCAGGCGATACTCGTGCGTTCCTGCAACGTTTTTCTCAGGAATTGGCGAAGTATTTCCAACCACTTTTCCGTTCGCATCATACCAAGCCCCATCAGTTCCAGGCGGTATATTGTCATTACCACTTTGTTTTAAATATGGTGCGCGCTCTCGTCCATAGAGTGGTGCTTCTCCAGCCCAATCATAAATTGGTGCCTTAGCATCATAAGTAGACATTGTACTATAGGTTACTGGGACTCGCTTAACTGTTCCATCCCTATAAGTCACTTTACTACGGCTTGTTTGTTGTTTCCTGAGTTTGTCACATCTGGTGCTTGTTCCCATGTTACATCAGCATCACTTGGAATAGTGCCGCCATTAACAGCTTTAATGACATCTTTTGGACGAATGGTGTCACCTTCCCCAACATAAGTGTAGAATACACTACTTGCAGCTTCAACACCATAGTCCAAATTAGGAGTGATTGTCTTTGAAGTTCCATCTTTAAATGTAATAGTCACATCACCATTTGGTCGGACGTCATAAGTACGAATGCGAGATGTATCAGACGGATTCGATTTCTCGACTTCTGATTTAATTTTTTCCTTCTCAGCAGGAGTCAAATTTAACTTATCAGCAACGGCAATGACAGGCGGTTTTGTCAATTTAATCTTATCCGCCAAGCGTCCTTGTACAACACCAAACCATGGGCTTTCTCCCGTATTTCCATTTGGGTCAACCGCTGTAATAACACGAGAGAAGATATTACCAGATTTCCAAGTCATATCGCTATTTGCAACCGCATTAACCGTCTTTGTGGTTTGATTAGTACTTGTCAGTGTCGTGATATTCTCGACTGGACCACGCCCCCACTCAGTGGATTTCCCTTCAAAGAAGTCATTCAAATCATCCTTTGCATTACGCATTTTCAACGTGGTAAGCTTACCACTATTGTCCCTACCGGTATAAGTAATTTGAATCGTATCTCCAGCATAAAAAATATAGCGGCCCGAACTATCTATCTCAGGGGTCTCTCCATTAACCTTAACAGTAAGATCAACTGTTGGCGGTATATTTTCCTTACTAATGTTAACAGTACTTACATCTGAGTTCAACGTTTCATTTTGACCTGTTACTGGATTATCAAATGCCTTGCTTTGTTTAACAGTTACGTTTCCTATTGGGAGAAGACCATTGCTATCTGCAACATCGGTAGAAGGGAAGGTTACATTTCCATTACCATCTGCTTGTTTAGTAAGAGTCTTACCGCCGATTGTCAAGGTGACCTGCGCATTTGGCAATGCATTCGTTACGGTAATTCCTTTATTTGGAAGTCCACCTGTATTCGTTACCTGATCTGTTGAGATTTGTGGTGGGTTTGGTCTAACTTTGATAGTTACAGGAACATTTGTACTATTTCTTGGTTTATCCGTTGAACCTTGTGGTAAAGTAACTGTGACTTCTTTCTTATAGATCCCTGGAGTGCTTACTGTGCTAGCATTTGGTGCCGAATCTCTCCAGCTGTAATCGGTTCTAGTTGCCACAGTCGGACCATTAGGTATTGCAACTCTATCATCAGAGTTCTTAATCGCCTTATCCGGGTTAGCAATGATATCATTTAGTGGTGCTGTATTTCCAACCGTTGTAACATACTCTTGCTTGGCTACCGGATCAACTACTGTATAATTAAAGCTCACTGTACTTGTGAGAGCAGGATTTGAAGTTGTTACATCACCAAGGCGTCCTTTAGGATAAGTTGCTATTGCTTTATAGGTGGTGCTGTGAGTTGTAGCCAAATCAGCAGTTGTATGCCATACGCTACTAAAGGCTGGAGAGCCATCTTGTTTACGTACAGGTGTTGAGCGATTATCATTCAGCTGATATTCATAAGCAAATGTAGTCCCTGAAGGAAGAGACTCGTTATTAATATAGAATTTTGAATATCCGCCTATATTATTAGCATAGCTATTTCCAACAGTTCTTTCTGTCCCCGGTACTGCTTTAAAGGCATAGAACTTACCTGGAACTCCATTGTTAGTTTTGGTCTCAATCTTTTGATAAACTGTGTAATTATAGGTTAAATCCGTAGTAGTTTTATCTGGGTGAGTTACCGTTAAGGTTGCAGAGCGAGGAGTGTTGCTAACTTCCATTGTAGGAGCTTGACCTTGTTTCCATGCAAATGTTGTCCCACTAGGGAAGTCAGATGCTCCACCAACTGGGCGCACAAGACTTCTTAGATTTATATTAGATAAAGGCTCGTCGCTAACTGCATAAAAGTGCTCAGTTGTTTTCTCTACACCATACTTAACATTGTTTGTGACTATATCCGTGGTTTTATCACGATAAGTAATGGTAACATCTCCATTATTAGCTACACTGATTGATCCTTCTTCAGATCCTTTTTTGTAATCTGTACTTGAAAGAACGCTTGCATTGGCTGCTTTAAAGTTAGCCAATACTTGGTCTCTTTCTGCCTTACTTAGATTTGTCGTATTATTAACTGCGACAGTCGCACCGCTTATAGGCGATTGACGCTCATTAAATCCGTGAATACGAACAGTCATCGTAGTCATTGTTTTTTGTCCGGCAGTATCATCAGCGCCATACGAAATATTGTAATCCCCAGGAGTCATTGGTTTCCAGCCATTTTCCCGACCAATCGTACCATAAATCTCGGTTGTCCACTGCTTATGTTCATAAACATAGGCTGTATTGAGGCCTGTTTTAGGATCTCGTTTAAGAGTCGCAAAGTTGATTTGTCCAGGGAAATTTTTACCTTGTAAACCTGTAATAATAGGATTATTTCCCGTATAGAACAATCTCAAGCCTTATCATCTCTAAACACCATATTGATATTTACAGAATCATCATTGAAAACTTCAAGTAATTTTGGCAATTCAACAGTAGGAGGATTATCTGTTGCGCGTCCCTGATTTCTCACAGCATCATTTTGATTCCCTGCTCTACCTGTATGGACATAAGAGGTCATCATATTGGTGTAATTACCAGAAACATTCGTACTTGTAAACGGTTGACTACTTGTAGCAACTCGGGCATCCAATCTGGCATTGCTTGACTTGTCATTCACAATAGCATGAACATCAATCGTTGCATCTAGATTTCTATTTAAATCATGACGTTTGCTAAACACGTACTCATTGCCAGAACCACCACGCTTCTCCATTGGTTGACCATTAAAAGTAACACGGGTGATGGTCGTATTTGGATCCACATTGGCAAGTAAACCAGCATAATTCAGGGCATTATCTGAGTGCATCTTGATGCGCCAAATCACTTCATGTGTATTCTTATTGTACTGACCTGATTCAAGCGAAGCCGATGTTCTATTGCTAGCAAACGTGTTCGTGATTAACGAAGTAGGTAAAGCTCTAGGATGTACCCCATTGCCCATACCTTGACCATTTCGTGCATCACGCGCACCTGAATTGACTCTCAACACAGCATTAGCAATCGAGTTACGAGCAGAGGTCGCTAGTTTTACAGTTTCGGTCAAATCTGCCTTAGGATTAGCAAGGGCTGTCTCGATAGCAGTCACCGCAGCATTCACTTTCGCTATGGCTTCATCACTATTAGGTAGACCAACCGCTTTTGCTAGGTACTCACCCATTTCAGCTGAAAGTTTGGTTAACTTCTTGCGATTTTCATCCTGTTGCTTAGCTGAAACTTCCGATGTTGCTATGGCACCAGCAGTTACTCCCGCCAAACTACTTATTTCTGCATTCGTATCAACCAAACCTTTTTCCAATTTAGCTGATTCCAATACGGGAGCACTTAGCTTAGAGGTAGGTAATTCTTCTTTAGTCAACTGACTTTCTTTTGACACAGACTCTGTTTTTCCAGAAGTCTCAGAAGCAGTAGTAGAATGTACACTATTGCCTGAAGGCACCATCGACTGACTAGAACTTACAGAGGTACTTGCTGAGACACTAGCCGAAGTTGATGCGCTTTCTGAGGCACTTGTTGACATACTAGCAGAAGAACTAACGCTAGCTGATAGACTAGTGGATACTGATTCTGAAGTAGACACACTCTCGCTTGCTGAATTAGACAGACTTGCCGAATTCTCCGCATCCACTTTTGCAGTTGTACCAAGGACAACTGTATCATGCGTTGCTAGAGCATCTGAACTATCTAACGTTTTTTCAAGAGCTACGGCTTCATTTGCAAAAACTTTTGTCTGAGTAGCAACAGCCCCGCCTAATACGGCACCTGTTGCTGCAATACCTCTTATAATATCAAGACCTGTAATCGTTTGATTAGTTTGGTTTTCTACTACTTCGGTCATAACCTGAGTAGTATCTACACCACCACGCAAAACCTTGAACAAGCCAAAAAGAGAGGTTGAAGCTCTCAACCAATGCTTACCGGATTTTACCAGTTTGTATCGAGTCACACGATCAGTCTCGCGATATTGACCCTTTTGACGTCTGAAAAACATTTATTTTTTTTCCTCCAAAAAGTGCTACAGTAGCTAGTTTAATGCAATCGTCTTTCTATTATACACAAATCATTATGTTAAGTCAACTTATTTTTTAGTATATTTGCTAAAAAAAAAAAGCATTTTCTGTTTGATTTTGCATGGAGGTCTCATTGAGAAATAAAGTTAATATAATAGACAACCGAATCCCTCATTGACTAGGCTATAAAAAAGAGAAATCCATTATTTTTGCCGATGAATACGTCATACTTATCCAAAATTAAAAAGAGCATAAATTTTCTTCGCATAGACATATATATTGTATGTTATTCACAGAACTCCTCTCTGTTTTCATTAGAATGAAGAGATAGTAAATTTCAAAGTATATAGTTTACTCGGATATTTTTTGAGCAGGCTGACAAACAAAAAGGTTGCACTTTCGTAATGCAAATAGCTCGACCTACTAACTCTTACAAAAAAGCTCACAATGCCATAACATTCGCAGGATTTTCTTACATAGGAAATTTAGATAAAGCGCTATAGTGGTTATTGATTCAGGACCAAGACACCGAACTTGGCAAGTCAACTTGCAATTCGCCACAAGGAAAAAGCCCATGAATATAGCATTCCTGGACTTCTCTTATTAGGATATTTAGATCAACCAACATAAAGGTTAGAGATTGTTACACTAGGACACGGAGTTTGGCAAATCGATTCCATTTACAAAACGTAGTTAGTAAAGCAGTTAGCTAGACCGCTCACTACCAGTTACGACGTAAAGTTTTACGAATCGATAATATTCGTAAAACTTTACTAGTGGAGCGCCTAGCCAAGTTCCATAGAAACTTGGCGTTAGTTACTTAGATTGTTACACAATCAAGTAACTTTGGCGATCTACATTTTCTCTTCCAACTCTACGTCTGGATACTTGTCCGCAAACCAGCGGAGTGCAAAGTCATTTTCAAAGAGGAAGACTGGTTTGTCAAAGCGGTCTTTTGCTAAGATATTGCGGCTTGATGACATCCGTTCATCCAAGTCCTCAGGCTTGATCCAACGAACAGTCTTTTTACCCATTGGGCTCATAACCACTTCAGCATTGTACTCGCCTTCCATACGGTGTTTGAAGACTTCAAACTGAAGTTGACCCACAGCCCCTAGCATGTACTCACCTGTTTGGTAATTCTTATAAAGCTGAACGGCTCCTTCTTGCACCAGTTGCTCAATACCCTTGTGGAAGGATTTTTGCTTCATAACATTCTTAGCAGAAACTTTCATGAAAATTTCAGGGGTAAAGGTTGGTAGGGGTTCAAATTCAAATTTATTTTTCCCAACTGTCAAGGTATCCCCAACCTGATAAGTACCTGTATCGTAAACACCGATAATATCACCTGACACGGCATTGGTCACATTCTCACGACTTTCCGCCATAAACTGGGTAACATTAGACAGTTTGGAGCCCTTACCAGTACGAGGCAGGTTGACACTCATACCACGCTCAAATTCACCCGATACGATACGGACAAAGGCAATACGGTCACGGTGACGAGGGTCCATGTTGGCTTGGATTTTAAAGACAAATCCTGAGAAATCCTTGTCATAAGGATCCACAATTTCACCGTCTGTTTTCTTGTGACCATGTGGTTCTGGAGCAAACTTGAGGAAGGTTTCAAGGAAGGTCTGCACACCAAAGTTTGTCAGGGCTGAACCGAAGAAGACAGGCGTCAATTCTCCAGCCAGAATCGCTTCCTCTGAAAACTCATTTCCAGCTTCATTTAAAAGCTCAATATCATCCTTAACTTGCTCGTAGAAAGGATTGCTGCCAAAAAGCTTGTCCCCGTCTTCAAGACTAGCAAAACGCTCATCCCCTTTATAGAGTTCCAGGCGTTGGTTATAGAGGTCATACAAGCCTTCAAAGGCTTTCCCCATTCCGATTGGCCAGTTCATCGGATAGCTCGCAATACCCAAGACTTCTTCCAATTCTTGCAAGAGATCCAAAGGCTCACGACCGTCACGGTCCAGCTTGTTCATAAAGGTAAAGACTGGAATACCACGATGTTTAACAACTTCAAACAATTTCTTAGTTTGGGCCTCGATACCCTTGGCAGAATCCACGACCATGACCGCAGCATCCACCGCCATCAAGGTACGATAGGTATCTTCTGAGAAGTCCTCGTGCCCTGGTGTGTCGAGGATATTGACGCGCTTACCATCGTAGTCAAACTGCATCACAGATGAAGTAACCGAAATCCCACGTTGCTTCTCAATATCCATCCAGTCAGACTTGGCAAAAGTCCCTGTTTTCTTTCCTTTTACCGTACCAGCCTCACGAATCTCGCCCCCAAAGTAGAGCAACTGCTCAGTAATGGTTGTTTTCCCCGCGTCCGGGTGGGAGATGATGGCAAGGGTACGACGTTTCTTAATTTCTTCTTGAATATTCATAAGTTCTCTTTCTTTGATTCTCTATTTTTCTTGTTTCAATAGTTCAGAATGATTTTTACATTGGATTGTACCATTCCTTTCAACACTCCATTATATCGAATTTTAGCATTTTTTTCAATTTCTATTTTATGTTAGACTATACTTGAATAAAAGCTATTCCTTATAGTCAAATATATCGAAAACCGTGACAATTCTAGCAAAAATGATATAATAAAACAAAAAGGAGATATAATCATGTTCAAAGAATTTGGTGTAACTAATTTAGAAGTAACAAAAGATGATATTTACAAGAATCCAAGCAACCCTATTTTACGCATGTATGATGACGATGAATTAATTGGAACCTTTAGTATTCTAACTGGAGAAGTATTGGAAAATTTGGACTTGGCAGACTATGACATTCGTTTTGCTCAAAAGCAAATTGAGTTAAATCGCGATAACTACCTTGAAACATGGAAGGACTACGTTGGATTACTACCTGCCTAAATATTCTTTCCTAATACTCTTCAAAAATCAAATTCAAACCACGTCAGCGTCGGCTTGTCGTACTCAAGTACTGCCTGCGCCTAGCTTTCTAGTTTGCTCTTTGATTTTTATTGAGTATAAAAGTATGGTATTAAAATTCGTCCTAACGAACATAACCATAAAGGTCAAAAAGCGCATATTCACATTTATATCCACGGAGAAGAGGTCGGCTCAATGTTTCTAAACGGTGAACTAAGAGATGGTAAATTAAAAGCAAAAGACCTAAAATAATCAGGCAATATGTTTTAGAAAATGCAGATGAACTTCAGGCTTTATGGAATGAATACCAAAAGAGTGCATATTAAAACCAAAAAATCTTAGTTTGCTAATGCACAATAGACAAAACTAGCAAGAAATTTTAATGCCTGCTACTCAGTTTCTACTCAACTTATCCAAATACTAGGGAGCCTAATTCCCCTTGCAATTTTTAAAATAAATGTTACAATCAATATAGAAAAAGGTGTTGCGACAACAACACCCCTCAGAGCCGTTTAAGACAGTGGCTGTAATTACATAACTAAAAAATAGCTCGTTAACTCGCCAAAGTTAGGACGGCTATTTTTTTGTCTATTTTAAAAACCTCTTTCTCGACTTGCCAGATGTCTTTTTTCACCTTTCCCTCCCTTATTTATAGGAAAATATGGTAAAATAGAACAGACTAAAAATCATCATTTCACGAAAGGATGCAAGATGAAAATTACGCAAGAAGAGGTAACACACGTTGCCAATCTTTCAAAATTAAGATTCTCTGAAGAAGAAACTGCTGCCTTTGCGACTACCTTGTCTAAGATTGTTGACATGGTTGAGTTGCTGGGCGAAGTAGACACAACTGGTGTCGCACCTACTACGACTATGGCTGACCGCAAGACCGTACTCCGCCCTGATGTGGCCGAAGAAGGAACAGACCGTGATCGCTTGTTTAAAAACGTACCTGAAAAAGACAACTATTACATCAAGGTACCAGCTATCCTAGACGATGGAGGAGATGCCTAATGACTTTCAACCATAAAACCATTGAAGACTTGCACAATCTCCTTGTTTCTAAGGAAATTTCAGCAACAGAATTGACCCAAGCTACGCTTGAAGATATCAAGTCTCGAGAGACAGCTATCAACGCTTTTGTTACCATCGCTGAGGAGCAAGCCCTTGCTCAAGCTAAAGCTATTGATGAAGCTGGAATTGACGCTGATAATGTCCTTTCAGGAATTCCGCTTGCTGTTAAGGATAATATCTCTACAGACGGCATTCTCACAACTGCTGCCTCAAAAATGCTCTACAACTACGAGCCGATCTTTGATGCGACTGCGGTTGCTAATGCAAAATCTAGAGGCATGATTGTCGTTGGTAAAACCAACATGGACGAATTTGCCATGGGTGGTTCAGGTGAAACTTCACACTATGGTGCGACTAAAAACGCTTGGGATCAAAACAAGGTTCCTGGTGGTTCATCAAGTGGTTCTGCCGCAGCTGTAGCCTCAGGACAAGTTCGCTTGTCACTTGGTTCTGATACGGGGGGCTCTATCCGCCAACCTGCTGCCTTCAATGGGATTGTTGGTCTCAAACCAACCTACGGAACAGTTTCACGTTTCGGTCTCATTGCCTTTGGTAGTTCATTAGACCAGATTGGACCTTTTGCTCCTACTGTTAAGGAAAATGCTCTCTTGCTCAACGCTATTGCCAGCGAAGATGCCAAAGACTCTACTTCTGCTCCTGTCCGCATTGCCGACTTTACTTCAAATCGGTCAAGACATCAAGGGTATGAAAATTGCTTTGCCTAAGGAATACCTTGGTGAAGGGATTGACCCAGAGGTTAAGGAAACCATTCTTAATGCTGCTAAGCACTTTGAGAAACTTGGTGCTATCGTTGAAGAAGTCAGCCTTCCTCACTCTAAATACGGTGTGGCAGTTTACTACATCATCGCTTCATCAGAAGCTTCATCAAACTTGCAACGTTTTGACGGTATCCGTTACGGCTACCGCGCAGAAGATGCAACCAACCTTGATGAAATCTATGTAAACAGTCGTAGCCAAGGTTTCGGTGAAGAAGTAAAACGTCGTATCATGCTAGGTACTTTCAGTCTTTCATCAGGTTACTACGATGCCTACTACAAAAAGGCTGGTCAGGTCCGTACCCTCATCATTCAAGATTTCGAAAAAGTTTTCGCGGATTACGACTTGATTTTGGGTCCAACTGCTCCAAGTGTTGCTTATGACTTGGACTCACTCAACCACGACCCAGTTGCTATGTACTTGGCTGACCTCTTGACCATCCCAGTCAACTTGGCTGGCCTCCCAGGAATTTCGATTCCTGCTGGATTCTCTCAAGGTCTACCTGTCGGACTCCAATTGATCGGTCCTAAGTACTCTGAGGAAACCATTTACCAAGCTGCTGCTGCTTTTGAAGCAACAACAGACTACCACAAACAACAACCCGTGATTTTTGGAGGTGACAACTAATGAACTTTGAAACAGTCATTGGACTTGAAGTCCACGTAGAGCTCAACACCAATTCAAAAATCTTCTCACCTACTTCTGCCCACTTCGGAAATGACCAAAATGCCAATACTAACGTGATTGACTGGTCTTTCCCAGGAGTACTTCCGGTTCTCAATAAAGGTGTTGTCGATGCCGGTATCAAGGCTGCTCTTGCCCTCAACATGAACATCCATAAAAAGATGCACTTTGACCGCAAGAACTACTTCTACCCTGATAATCCTAAAGCCTACCAAATTTCTCAGTTTGATGAGCCAATCGGTTACAACGGCTGGATTGAAGTCGAGCTAGAAGACGGTACGACTAAGAAAATCGGTATCGAACGTGCCCACCTAGAAGAAGACGCTGGTAAAAACACCCACGGTACAGACGGCTACTCTTACGTTGACCTCAACCGTCAAGGTGTGCCTTTGATCGAGATTGTATCTGAAGCCGATATGCGTTCACCAGAAGAAGCCTATGCTTACCTAACAGCCCTCAAGGAAGTTATCCAGTATGCTGGTATTTCTGACGTTAAGATGGAAGAAGGTTCCATGCGTGTGGATGCCAATATTTCTCTTCGCCCTTATGGTCAAGAAAAATTCGGTACCAAGACTGAGTTGAAGAACCTCAACTCCTTCTCAAACGTTCGTAAAGGTCTTGAATACGAAGTCCAACGTCAAGCTGAAATCCTTCGATCAGGCGGTCAAATCCGCCAAGAAACACGCCGTTATGATGAAGCTAACAAGGCAACCATCCTCATGCGTGTCAAGGAAGGTGCTGCAGACTACCGCTACTTCCCAGAACCAGACCTACCTCTCTTTGAAATCTCAGACGAGTGGATCGAGGAAATGCGGACAGAGTTGCCAGAGTTTCCAAAAGAACGCCGTGCGCGTTATGTATCTGACCTTGGCTTGTCAGACTACGATGCTAGTCAGTTGACTGCAAATAAAGTCACTTCTGACTTCTTTGAAAAAGCTGTTGCCCTAGGTGGCGACGCCAAACAAGTCTCTAACTGGCTCCAAGGTGAAGTCGCTCAATTCTTGAACGCCGAAGGCAAGACACTGGAACAAATCGAATTGACACCAGAAAACTTGGTTGAAATGATTGCCATCATCGAAGACGGTACTATCTCATCTAAGATTGCCAAGAAAGTCTTTGTCCACCTGGCTAAAAATGGCGGTGGAGCGCGTGCATACGTGGAAAAAGCAGGTATGGTTCAAATCTCAGATCCAGATGTTTTGATTCCAATTATCCACCAAGTCTTTGCGGATAATGAAGCAGCCGTTGCCGACTTCAAATCAGGTAAACGTAACGCAGATAAGGCCTTCACAGGATTCCTTATGAAAGCAACCAAAGGCCAAGCCAACCCACAAGTCGCCCTTAAACTCCTTGCCCAAGAATTGGCGAAGTTGAAAGAAGATTAATATGTAAAAGAAACCAGCCCTGAGGTTGGTTTTTTTCTCCCCTACCATCTCCCAATAACTATTTTGGCTTTATTTCCAGAAGATTTTATGGTAAAATGAAGAGTAATAATATTTATTAAAGAGGTAAAAACATGATTGAAGCAAGCAAATTGAAAGCTGGTATGACATTTGAAACTGCAGACGGAAAATTAATCCGCGTTTTGGAAGCTAGCCACCACAAACCAGGTAAAGGAAACACGATCATGCGTATGAAATTGCGTGATGTCCGTACTGGTTCTACATTTGATACAAGCTACCGTCCAGAAGAAAAATTCGAACAAGCTATTATCGAAACTGTTCCAGCTCAATACTTGTACAAAATGGATGAAACTGCCTACTTCATGAACACTGAAACTTATGACCAATACGAAATCCCAGTCGTAAACGTTGAAAATGAATTGCTTTACATCCTTGAAAACTCAGATGTAAAAATCCAATTCTACGGAACTGAAGTAATCGGTGTAACTGTACCAACTACTGTTGAATTGACAGTTGCTGAAACACAACCATCTATCAAGGGTGCTACTGTTACAGGTTCTGGTAAACCAGCAACTATGGAAACTGGACTTGTTGTCAACGTTCCTGACTTCATCGAAGCTGGACAAAAATTGATCATCAACACTGCAGAAGGAACTTACGTTTCTCGTGCCTAATCTCTAGAAAGAGGTCATTCTATGGGAACTGAAGAACAATTTGGCGAAATCGTTATCGCTCCACGTGTACTTGAAAAATCATTGCCATCGCAACTGCTAAAGTTGATGGTGTCCATTCATTTTCAAATAAATCCGTATCTGATACCCTATCAAAACTCTCTCTTGGTCGTGGCGTCTACTTAAAAGAAAGCAACGAAGAACTAACTGCTGACATCTACCTCTATCTTGAGTACGGTGTGAAAGTACCAAAAGTTGCTCTTGCTATTCAAAAAGCGGTCAAAGATGCTGTCCATGATATGGCTGATGTGGAACTTTCTGCTGTCAATATCCATGTTACAGGAATTGTTCCAGACAAAACACCTAAACCAGAGTTGAAAGATCTATTTAACGAGGACTTCCTCAATGACTAGTCCATTATTAGAATCTAGACGCGAACTTCGTAAATGTGCTTTTCAAGCTCTTATGAGCCTTGAATTCGGCACAGATATGGAGACAGCTTGTCACTTTGCCTACACACATGACCGTGAAGATGCAGATGTGCAAATCCCTGCCTTTCTTCTGAACTTGGTTTCTGGTGTTCAAGCTCAAAAAGACGAGTTGGATAAACAAATCAACCAGCACCTCAAGTCAGGCTGGACAGTTGAACGCTTGACCTTGGTCGAAAAAAACTTGCTACGCTTGGGTATCTTTGAAATTACATCATTTGATACACCCCAGCTGGTAGCAGTCAATGAAGCTATTGAACTTGCCAAGAATTTTTCAGATCAAAAATCAGCCCGCTTTATCAACGGACTGCTTAGTCAATTTGTAACTGAAGAAAATGAATAATCAAAAAGGTGTTTGGTTTTCCAAGCACCTTTTACTTCGTCCTTGATACAGAGTAAGAACAACATAAAAACTAGAACTGACTGCCAGTTCTAGTTTTTGCGTATTCTAAAGAATTATACTCAATGAAAATCAAAGAGCAAACTAGGAAGCTAGCCGTAGGCAGTACTTGAGTACGGCAAGGCGAAGCTGACGTGGTTTGAATTTGATTTTCGAAGAGTATTAGTATTTTCTAAATCGTTGGTAACGCTCTTCCAACAACTCTTCTAACGGTTTTTGTGAAAGTCTAGCTAGCTCAGCTTGAAGTTCTTTTTTGACATTCTTAATCAGTTCTTTACTAGAAAGTCCTGCTTCAGAAATCACCTTATCCACCACGTCCATTTCTAACAGTTCATGCGAAGTGATTTCATCAGTTCTGCAGCTTCCATGGCACGACTACCATCTTTCCATAGAATGGAAGCAAAACCTTCTGGACTGAGAATAGCATAGATAGAATTTTCCAGCATCCAGACACGGTCTGCGACTGCTAGAGCCAGAGCCCCACCTGAACCACCTTCACCGATAATGATAGCAATAATCGGAACTTTCAGGTCACTCATTTCCATGAGATTGCGAGCAATAGCTTCTCCCTGTCCACGTTCTTCCGCTCCGACACCGGGATAAGCACCTGCAGTATTGATAAAGGTCACAACTGGTCGGCCAAATTTTTCAGCCTGTTTCATCAAACGTAGGGCCTTACGGTATCCTTCTGGATGCGGTTGTCCAAAATTCCGTTTGAGGTTATCTTGCAAGCTCTTGCCTTTTTGGATACCAACCACTGTTACAGCTTGGTCTCCAAGCCAGCCGATACCACCAACAACTGCACCATCATCACGAAAAGAACGGTCACCGTGTAATTGGATAAAGTCATCAAAAATGCCTGTCGCAAAGTCCAAAGTTGTCAAGCGACTCTGCTCACGCGCTTCTCTGACTATTTTTGCAATATTCATCTTGGACTCCCTCCGTGCAATCTGACTAGGCTTGCAATCGTATCTGGCAAGTCTCTTCTTTTAACGATAGCATCCACAAATCCATGCTCCAATAGGAATTCTGCCTTTTGGAAATCCTCAGGCAAACTTTCACGAACCGTGTTTTCAATGACACGACGCCCAGCAAAACCGACCAAGCTCTGTGGTTCAGCCAGAATGATATCGCCTTCCATAGCGAAAGAAGCTGTCACACCACCTGTCGTTGGATCTGTCAAAATGGTCAGGTAAAAGAGGCCAGCATTTGAATGGCGTTTAACTGCTGCAGAGATCTTGGCCATCTGCATGAGACTCATGATTCCTTCCTGCATACGGGCTCCACCAGAGGCTGTGAAGAGAACAACTGGCAATTTTTCGACAGTCGCATACTCAAACAAACGAGTGATTTTCTCACCTACAACTGTACCCATAGAAGCCATGATAAAGTTAGAATCCATTATCCCAAGAGCCACAGTCTGACCTTTAATAAGAGCTGTCCCTGTCACAACGGCTTCATCCAGACCTGTTTTTTCACGCATAGTTGCTAGTTTCTTTTGATAACCAGGGAAATGCAAGGGATCCTTGCTTTCAATCCCTGTAAACAATTCCTTGAAGGTTCCCATATCAATCGTCAGAGCCAAGCGTTCTTGGGCAGAAATACGAAAGGTGTAACTACAGTGCGGACAGATACGCTCACTTCCCAGATCCTTCTGATAAATGGTATGCTTACAGCCTGGACACTGGGAAAATAATTCATCTGGAACCTCTGGCTTGGCTTGAGGTTTTTCCCTAACCGAACGATTGGGATTAATTCGAATATACTTATCTTTTTTACTAAATAGAGCCATTGATTCCCCTTTTCGGTTTAAACTCTTGAAGTCATTTTATTCTTTTTCTTGATACTTGGGTAAGAAGGTTTCCATCAAGAAGGAAGTATCATAATCTCCAGCAATGACATTGCGATCTGAAATGAGGTCAAGCTGGAAATCTGCATTGGTCTGCACCCCTTCAATCTCTAATTCATAGAGAGCACGTTGCATTTTCATCAAGGCGTCAAAACGATTTTCGCCGTGAACGATGATTTTGGCAATCATACTATCATAATAAGGCGGAATGGTATAACCTGGATAAACTGCTGAATCCACGCGCAAGCCAACTCCTCCACTTGGAAGATAGAGATTGGTAATCTTACCTGGACTTGGAGCAAAGTTGAAGGCTGGATTTTCTGCATTGATACGACACTCGATGGCATGACCTCGTAGAACAATATCTTCTTGCTTAACAGACAGAGGTTGACCTGCTGCAATGCGAATTTGTTCCTTAACGATATCAACGCCTGAAACAAATTCTGTTACTGGATGCTCTACTTGTACACGAGTATTCATCTCCATGAAATAGAAGTTGCCACTGGCTTCATCGAGCAGAAACTCAATAGTCCCTGCATTCTCATAGCCAACAGACTCTGCAGCTCGAACAGCTGCAGCACCAATTTCATGGCGCAACGTTTTTCCGATTGCAATCGAAGGACTTTCTTCCAAAACCTTTTGGTTATTCCGTTGAAGAGAACAATCCCGTTCACCTAAATGAATCACATGTCCATGCTCATCTCCTAAAATTTGAACCTCGATATGACGAGCTGGATAGATAACCCGCTCTATGTACATAGCACCATTGCCATAATTGGCCTTGGCTTCGCTAGAGGCAGTTTCAAAGGCAGAAACGAGATCTTCTGGTTTTTCAACCTTACGAATCCCTTTACCACCACCACCTGCTGAAGCCTTGAGCATAACAGGATAGCCAATTTTTCAGCAACAATCAAAGCTTCTTCAGAGTTGTGCACTTCTCCATCTGAACCTGGAATGACAGGCACGCCAGCTTTAATCATCTGAGCACGCGCATTGATCTTATCCCCCATCATATCCATAACATGGCCAGATGGACCGATAAACTTGATACCAACTTCTTCACACATGGTGGCAAATTTGGAATTTTCACTGAGAAATCCAAAACCTGGGTGAATGGCTTCTGCCTCAGTCAAGACTGCAGCTGATAGAACCGCATTGATATTGAGATAAGACTCTGTTGCCTTACCAGGACCGATACACACTGCCTCATCTGCCAAAAGTGTATGAAGGGCTTCCTTATCAGCAGTTGAATAAACCGCCACCGTTGCAATCCCCAATTCACGCGCCGCACGGATAATCCGAACCGCAATTTCACCACGATTGGCAATTAAAATTTTTCGAAACATGGAGAACCTCCTTAGTTCCCTATTGCAAAGGTAAGAGTACCACTAGCTGCAAGCTTGCCATCCACTTCAGCCTTTGCTTCAACCACAGCTATGGTGCCACGACGTTTTACAAACGTTGCCGTCATAACTAATTGGTCACCTGGTACAACTTGCTTCTTGAATTTAACCTTGTCCATACCAGCGTAAAAGACCAGTTTTCCTTTATTTTCAGGTTTTGACAACTCCAAGACACCAGCTGTTTGCGCCAAGGCTTCCATGATCAGAACACCTGGCATAACTGGATATTGAGGAAAATGACCGTTAAAGAAGGGCTCATTGATGGTCACATTTTTGATGGCAACAATGGTATCCTCGCTCACTTCCAAGACACGGTCTACTAGTAGCATAGGATAACGGTGAGGAAGGGCTTCTTTGATTCCTTGAATATCGATCATTTGATACGTACCAATCCTTTACCAAACTCAACCATTTCTTCGTTAGAAACGAGAATTTCCGTTACCACACCATCCTTAGGAGCTGGGATTTCATTCATGACTTTCATGGCTTCGATAATGACCAATGTTTGACCTTTTTTTAACAGTATCACCAACTGTAACGAAGGCAGGTTTATCAGGACCAGCAGCCAAGTAAGCCACCCCAACAAGTGGGCTCTCTACAACATCTCCCTCAGCAGCCACACTTGTTTCAGCTGGAGCTGGAAACTCCTCTGTTACAGTCTCTACTGGAGCAGATGTAGAAGCCACTGGACTCGGTGTTGTTAGAGCAGGTGCTGGTGCAACTTCAGACACCAGTCTCGCTTCATTCTTGCTAAACTGCAACTCATCCGTCCCATTTTTATAAGAAAATTCTCTCAAACTTGACTGGTCAAATTGGGCCATCAAGTCTTTAATATCGTTTAAATTCATACTTATTTATTCTCCCAACGTTTGAAAGCAAGAACTGCATTGTGGCCACCAAAACCAAAAGTATTTGAAATGGCGTATGGAATTTCTTGCTCCAAGCCTTGTCCATAAACGACATTGGCTTCGATATAATCTGATACTTCACTTGTTCCAGCTGTCATTGGTACAAAGTTATGACGCATAGCCTCGATTGTGACGATAGCTTCTACTGCACCTGCAGCACCCAGCAAATGTCCTGTAAAAGACTTGGTTGATGATACAGGGACTTCCTTACCAAGAACAGCTACGATCGCACCACTTTCTCCTTTTTCATTAGCCGGAGTTGACGTTCCGTGAGCATTGACATAGGCTACTTGCTCTGGAGAAATCTCGGCTTCTTCCAAGGCTAGTTTGATGGCCTTGATAGCTCCCTGACCTTCTGGATGTGGAGAAGTCATGTGGTAGGCATCACAGGTATTTCCGTAACCAACTACTTCGGCAAGGATAGTTGCCCCACGTTTTTCAGCGTGTTCAAGACTTTCAAGAACCAACATCCCTGAACCTTCACCCATGACAAAACCATTACGGTCCTTATCAAATGGGATAGAAGCACGAGCTGGATCCTCTGTAGTAGAGAGAGCTGTCAGGGCTTGGAAACCTGCGATAGCAAAAGGTGTGATAGAGGCTTCTGAACCACCTACCAACATAACATCTTGGAAACCAAACTTAATTGAGCGGAAAGCATCTCCAATCGCGTCATTTGATGAAGCGCAGGCAGTATTGATAGATTTACAAACACCGTTTGCTCCAAAACGCATAGCAACGTTTCCTGAAGCCATATTTGGCAAGGCTTTGGAAGAGTCAATGGTTTCACACGTTTTGGCCCTTTGTCATGGAGGCGAAGCACTTGATCTTCAATTTCCTTGATTCCACCAATACCAGAGGCAACGATAACACCAAAACGATCCTTGTCAAGGGCCTCTACATCAAGACCTGCATGATTGACAGCTTCTTGGGCTGCGTACAAGGCATACAAAGAATAGTTGTCAAAACGATTGGTATCTTTCTTTACAAAGTATTTATCAAAAGGAAAATCTTGGATTTCTGCCGCATTATGCACATCAAAGTCACTATGATCAAATTTTGTAATTGGACCAATTCCGATTTTTCCACTTGCCAAACTATTCCAAAATTCTTCTGGTGTATTTCCGATTGGAGATGTTACTCCATAACCTGTTACTACTACGCGATTTAGTTTCATCTTTTTTACCTCTAGCTTCTGCTACATACTTAAGCCACCATCAATGGCAACCACTTGACCAGTTAGATAATCTTGGCCTGCTAAAAATACTGTCAAATCTGCAACCTGCTCTGCCTGTCCAAATTCTTTCATAGGAATTTGCGCCAGCATAGCATCTTTTACCTTGTCTGATAGAACAGCTGTCATATCGGACTCAATCATTCCAGGTGCAATAGCATTAACCCTGATATTGCGATTGGCCACTTCACGCGCCACAGACTTGGTAAAACCAATCAAACCAGCCTTAGAAGCAGCATAGTTAGCTTGACCAATATTTCCCATCAAACCAACAACACTAGACATATTAATGATAGCACCTTCTCTGGCTTTTATCATCGGTTTCAAGACTGATTGTGTCATGTTAAAGGCACCAGTCAAGTTAACCTTGAGCACTTTTTCAAAATCTGCTTCTGTCATCTTGAGCATAAGGGTATCTTGGGTAATCCCTGCATTGTTGACCAAAACATCTACTGAACCCAGCTCTGCAATAGCTTGCTCAATCATACGCTTAGCGTCTGCAAAATCAGACACATCCCCTGAAATGGGAACCACCTTGACACCATAGTTTGAAAACTCAGCGAGCAATTCTTCTGAGATAGACCCACGACTGTTTAAGACGATATTGGCTCCTGCTTGAGCAAACTTGTGGGCAATGGCAAGACCAATTCCACGACTCGAACCTGTAATAAAGATATTTTTATTTTTTAGTTGCATTCTTTTCTCCTGTTTTCTCTTATATTTGTGGGAGAAGGGATTACTCGTTTTCTAGCAAGGCTTCCAAACTCGCCTGATCTTCAACATTAGCTAGTTTAGCCGTCTTATCAATTTTTTTGACAAAGCCTGACATGACTTTCCCCGGTCCAATCTCGATAAAGTTGGTTACGCCTGCTTCTTGCATAACTGCAATACTTTCATATAAACGAACTGGCTCCTTGACCTGACGCGTCAAGAGTTGAGCAATGTCTTCTTTTTGCATAACAGTTGCTTCTGTATTGCCGACTAGGGGACAAGTAAAATCTGAAAAATTTACCTGAGCTAGAGTTTCAGCTAGTTTCTGGCTAGCAGGCTCAAGGAGAGCGGTATGAAAGGGCCCTGAAACCTTGAGAGGAATCAAGCGTTTGGCACCAGCTTCCTGCAAGAGTTCAACAGCTCGATCAACTGCAGCTACTTCTCCACCAATCACGATTTGTGCAGGTGTATTATAGTTGGCTGGGGTAACCACTCCAAGTTCAGAAGCTTTTTGACAGGCTTCTTCAATAATCTCTACTGGCATATTGAGAACTGCTACCATCTTACCAGAACCAGCAGGAGCCGCTTCTTCCATATAGGCGCCACGCTTAGCAACCAAGGCTACCGCATCTTCAAATCCAAGGCACCGCTGGCTACCAAGGCAGAGTATTCTCCAAGAGACAAACCAGCAACCATGTCAGGCTGATAGCCCTTTTCTTGCAATAATCGGTAAATAGCAACTGAAGTCGCTAAAATAGCTGGTTGCGTATAGCGGGTCTGGTTAAGTTTTGCTTCTTTCGTATCAATGAGATGACGTAAATCATAACCAAGTACCTGACTTGCTTGATCAATCGTTTCTTTGACAATCGGATACTGATCATAGAGATCCCGTCCCATCCCTAGATACTGGGCACCTTGACCAGCAAATAAAAAGGCTGTTTTAGTCATTTCTTACAACTCCTGCCCAACGAGAGGCTTCTTCTTGAATTTTCTTAGCTGCTCCATAGTACAAATCTTTTAGGATTTCTTCAACGGTTTCTTCTTTGGAAACAAGGCCTGCGATTTGACCTGCCATAACAGAGCCGCCATCCACATCACCGTGAACAACTGCTTTGGCTAGGGCACCTGCTCCCATTTGTTCAAAGATTTCTAAATCAGGATTTTCCTGTTTAAAGGCATCTTTTTCAGCTTTTTCAAAATCACGAGTCAACTGATTTTTAATAGCACGAACTGCATGCCCAAAGTGTTGAGCTGAAATCGTAGTATCAATATCTCTAGCTTTTAAAATTTTCGCCTTGTAATTTGGATGGGCATTAGACTCTTTTGCAACGACAAAACGAGTTCCAACCTGAACCGCCTCTGCCCCTAACATAAAGCCAGCCGCAGCACCTTCACCATCTGCAATCCCTCCTGCAGCAATAACAGGAATAGACACAGCTGCAACTACCTGGCGCACCAAGGTCATGGTTGTTAATTTTCCGATATGCCCCCCGGCTTCCATTCCTTCTGCAATAACAGCATCCGCACCGATTTTTTCCATGCGTTTAGCTAGGGCAACACTTGGTACAACTGGAATAACTGTAATCCCTGCTTCATGAAAACGTTCCATATATTTACCAGGATTTCCTGCACCTGTTGTCACTACCTTAACACCTTCCTCGATAACGAGGTCTACAATATCTTCCACAAAGGGAGACAAGAGCATGATGTTGACACCAAAGGGTTTATCCGTTAACGATTTGATCTTATCAATATTTGCCTTGACAACTTCTTTCGGGGCATTTCCCCCACCAATAATGCCTAGTCCACCAGCCTTGGAAACAGCCCCTGCCAAATCACCATCAGCAACCCAGGCCATTCCTCCTTGAAAGATAGGATAATCAATATTCAATAATTCTGTAATACGCGTTTTCATAGTGCCTCCATCGTTTCTTGCTTACGTAATAGTTCGATACTGTCATAATTTGAAAATCAAACTATTGCCTAAACAAGAGGGAGCGGGTTTCCCTACTCCTTCTATCTTATATTCTGCTTATTTTGTTTGCTCTTCAACGTAGGCAACCAAGTCACCAACTGTTTTCAAGTCATCTTCTGCTTCGATTTGGATATCAAAAGCATCTTCGATTTCTGAGATTACTTGGAACAAGTCCAATGAATCTGCGTCCAAATCATCAAAAGTTGATTCAAGTGTTACTTCTGATGCGTCTTTTCCAAGTTCTTCAACGATAATTTCTTGTACTTTTTCAAATACTGCCATGATAGGACTCCTTTAAAATAAATAGTTTTTTTATAACAATGTGTTCACCACATGATTACCTAAATTGTAAGAATGAGCGTGCCCCAGGTCAAGCCTCCACCGAAGCCTGATAGAAGAACAGTCTGGCTACCATCTAAAGGGATGAGACCTTGTTCTACACACTCTGAAAGTAAAATCGGGATACTTGCTGCACTGGTATTACCATATTCCATCATATTGGCTGGAAGTTTAGCTCGGTCGACACCGATTTTTCTAGCCATCTTATCCAAAATACGGTCATTAGCCTGATGAAGTAGCAGATAATCCAAGTCTGTCGCCTCTACAGGAGATTCTTCAATGGTCTGTTTGATAGACTTAGCTACATCCCGAATAGCAAAATCAAAGACTGCGCGCCCATCCATCTTCAAAAATGAATCTGCACTTTCTTGATCTGAAAATGGAGAATTCAGGCCTGAATGTCCATAAGTCAGACACTCACTACGACTCCCATCGCTATTGAGACTCTCAGCCAAGAAATGCTCTTGTTCGCTGGCTTCTAGCAAACACCACCAGCACCATCTCCAAACAAAACAGCTGTTGATCGATCTGACCAATCGACTGCCTTAGAAAGGGTTTCACTACCAATTACCAAGCCTTTTTGAAAGCGACCAGAAGCGATAAACTTTTCAGCAGTTGAAAGAGCAAATACAAATCCACTGCAAGCAGCTGTTAAGTCAAAAGCAAAAGCTTTTTTTGCACCAATATTAGCTTGAACACGAGCAGCTGTAGAGGGCATCATCGAATCTGGAGTAATAGTAGCTAGGATGATAAAATCCAACTCCTCCCCAGTGATTCCAGCTTTTGCCATCAGTTTCTTGGCAACCTCTGTAGCTAAATCACTGGTAGATTCTGTTCTTGAAATATGCCTTTGTCGTATTCCCGTCCGACTTGAAATCCACTCATCATTGGTATCCATAATCTGAGCCAAATCATGATTTGTAACCACTTGCTCTGGTACATAATGAGCAACCTGGCTTATTTTTGCAAAAGCCATTATTTCAAATCCTCCAAAAATTGATAAAGATTGGTCAACCCTTTGCTCATAACATCAATTTCTTCCTTACTCATACCATCAATGATTTTTTCAACCATGGCCTTGTGGAAGCGTTTATGTAGCCTATGAACCAAGCGACCCTTCTTTGTCAAATGCAGATGCACCACACGACGATCCTGCTCTGAGCGAATGCGTTCAATATAACCCTTTCGTTCAAGATTATTCAGACTCGTCGTAACCGTTCCAAGAGTCACCATCAACTCTTCGACACTTGACTTGGCGTCACATCTGGGAATTTTCCAATTACATCGATTGTATGTACTTCTTTGATGGAGATATCCTTGAAACGACTACCCCTCAAGCTAACTTCCTCAATAACGAGGACATTGTTAAATATAGATGTTAAATATTCATTAATTCGTTGGTAGTCCAATCTCTTTTCCCTCCTTTTCAAAAAACTTTCACAATCAAAACATTTGACAAAAAAATTATATCAAACTTCAAAGAACAGTGCAAGTATTTTTTTATTTTCCTGTAAATTTAGGTCTTCTTCTTTCCGAATGAGCCCGAACTCCCTCTTTGAAATCCTCTGTTTGAGCTAAGGATTCCTGTAGGTTCAGTTCTAAAGTAGCATAATCTTGCCAATCTTTGAATTGGCTCTCCCAAACCAACTTCTTGATGGCTGCATAGGAATTAGCTGACCCACGTCTTAATTTTTTAAGAAGCTGTCCTCTGGTTTTTTCTAACTTATCAGCTTCAGAAATACGGTAGACCAGGCCCCACTCTAGAGCTTTTTCTGCTGTTAAAGCTTCTCCTGTCATAGCTAATTGAACAGCACGCGTCACACCAATACTACGACTCAAGAGATGAATCCCACCTGCATCTGGAGCCAAACCAACTCCAACAAAAGCTTGGATAAACTTAGCCTTATCCGTTGCCAGACAGAAATCCGCAGCAACAGCCATATTCGCTGCGGCACCTGCAACAGCCCCATCAACCTCCATCAAGACAGGTTTGGCTATTTGCTTGATTTTATAAGAAATAGTATTGACCAACTCTGCGATTTTTGTCAATGATGGAATATCATCCTCATCCACTGCCCGCTTCATCTCTACCAAATCTCCCCCAACAGAGAAGACTTTGCCATTCGCGTTGATTAAGACAAAATGCACAGCCGGATTCTCTTCTGCCAAAGTCAGAGCTTCTAAAATCTCCTCACACATAGGAATATGAAAACCATTTGCGACCTCAGGACGATTCAAGGTAAGGATTGCCAAGTCCTCTTCAAGCTGATAAATAATGTGTTCCATCAGGACTCCTTTTTTTATTTTATAAGCAGTTTAAATTATTTTGTTTTCAAAGTATATCTTTTTTTAAAACTCGAAAGCAAGAAAAAAATCGACTAAAAAGTGTCTCATCCGATAATACAGGCTCCCTTTAATGTAGAAAGCATCTTATTTTCTTCATTGAAAAAAAGGCTTTCTTTCTGCTATAATCGTATAAAAATACTTACTTTAGGAGTTCTTATGAAGGTTGTTAAATTTGAGGTAGCTCTCTTGCCTCTGCTAGTCAATTAGAAAAAGTTTTTAAACATTGTAAAAAGCGATTCAGAGCGTCGTTTTGTCGTCGTTTCTGCGCCTGGTAAACGCAATGCTGAAGATACTAAGGTTACGGATGCCTTGATTAAATACTATCGCGACTATGTTGCTGGTAACGATATTAGCAAGAGTCAAAACTGGATTATCGACCGCTATGCTGCTATGGTTAGTGAACTAGGTCTTAAACCAGCTGTGCTAGAAAAAATTTCAAAAAGCATTCGCGCCTTGGCCACTCTTCCTATTGAAGAAAATGAATTTCTCTACGATACTTTCCTAGCAGCCGGTGAAAATAACAATGCTAAATTGATCGCAGCCTACTTTAATCAAAATGGGATTGATGCACGCTATGTTCACCCTAGAGAAGCTGGTATTGTGGTCACAAGTGAACCTGGTCACGCTCGCATCATTCCATCAAGTTATGACAAGATTGAAGAATTGACGAATGCAAATGAAGTCCTTGTCATTCCTGGTTTCTTTGGAGTTACCAAGGAAAATCAGATCTGTACCTTCTCACGTGGAGGATCAGACATTACAGGTTCTATCATTGCTGCCGGTGTTAAGGCCGACCTCTATGAAAACTTTACAGACGTTGATGGTATCTTTGCGGCTCACCCTGGTATTATCCACCAACCACACTCGATTCCTGAATTAACCTACCGTGAAATGCGTGAGTTGGCCTATGCAGGCTTCTCAGTCCTTCATGACGAAGCCCTTCTTCCTGCCTACCGTGGAAAAATCCCTCTGGTTATCAAGAATACCAACAACCCTGACCACCCAGGTACTCGTATCGTTCTAAAACACAGCAGTGATGAATTCCCAGTAGTAGGAATTGCTGGTGACTCAGGCTTTGTCAGCATCAACATGTCTAAATACCTCATGAACCGCGAGGTTGGATTTGGACGCAAGGTTCTTCAAATCCTTGAAGATCTTAACATTGGTTGGGAACATATGCCAACAGGTATCGACGATCTTTCAATCATCCTCCGTTCTCGCGAACTAACTCCTATCAAGGAAGAAGAAATCCTTCGTCAGTTGGTTCAAAAGGCTGAAGTAGACCATGCAGAAATCGAACACGACCTTTCTATCATTATGATTGTTGGAGAAAAAATGAAGAGCCATATCGGAGTAACTGCTACTGCGACACGTGCTCTATCTGAAAATAAGATCAACATCCAGATGATGTCTCAAGGTTCTAGTGAAGTGTCTATCATGTTTGTTGTCCATAAGGACCAAGAGAAAGCAGCTATTAAAGCCCTCTACAATGCCTTTTTCGGTGAAAGTAAGGAAGACTAAGCATGGCTCAATCACTTAACAAAACAGTGCTCCTCAATACGACAGGCACCTCCTACCTCTCTATAGCTGGGAAAGTTGGGAAATTTCTTGTCGGAGATCAGGCTCTGGAATTTTACCCAGATGTCAATGTTGAACAATTTATCCAGATTCCTTGGAGCCATATCAACCAAATTGGAGCCAATGTCTCTGGTCGCAAAATCAGTCGCCACTTCGAAGTCTTTACAGACAGAGGAAAATTCCTCTTTGCTTCAAAAGATTCAGGTGCCATTCTTAAAATTGCTCGCGAAAAACTAGGCAATGACAAGGTCGTCAAACTTCCTACCCTGATTCAAACCATTAGTCAAAAATTTAAAAATCTATTTGCAAAAAAGTAGAAACTTTAGTATAATCATAGCAACGGATAAGTAGGTTATCTTCTTCTTTCAGAAAGTCTGCGGGTGCTGCGAGCAGATAGGAGGGATAGGTGAAATTCTACCGTTAGTAACAATTACATACACAATCAAGTGCACACCTGTGAAGTTGGATGGAACCGTGGCCCTGCCACTCCAACGCTTTGTCAGGTGTGCTTTTTTCACAAAGGAGTTCTTATGTTAGATATCAAACGTATTCGTACAGACTTTGATGCTGTCGCAGAAAAACTGGCTACACGTGGTGTAGATGCTGCTGTCTTAAACGAGATGAAAGAAATCGATGCTAAACGTCGTGATATTTTAGTCAAGGTTGAAACTCTCAAGGCTGAACGTAACACAGTTTCTGCTGAGATTGCCCAAGCTAAGCGCAACAAGGAAAATGCAGATGACAAGATTGCTGCCATGCAAACTCTATCTGCTGAAGTCAAAGCCTTGGATGCTGAATTGGCAGAAATCGATGCTAAATTGACAGAATTTACCACTACTCTTCCAAACATCCCTGCTGACAGCGTTCCTGTTGGGGCTGACGAAGATGACAATGTGGAAGTTCGCCGTTGGGGTACTCCACGCGAGTTCGATTTCAAGCCAAAAGCTCACTGGGATCTTGGTGAAGATCTTGGTATCCTTGACTGGGAACGCGGTGGTAAGGTAACAGGCGCTCGTTTCCTCTTCTATAAAGGTCTCGGTGCTCGTTTGGAACGTGCTATCTACAACTTTATGTTGGATGAACATGGAAAAGAAGGCTATACAGAAGTCATCACGCCTTACATGGTTAACCATGACTCTATGTTTGGGACTGGTCAATATCCAAAATTCAAGGAAGATACTTTTGAACTCAGCGATAGCAATTACGTCCTTATTCCTACAGCTGAAGTTCCTCTGACAAACTACTACCGTGATGAAATCCTTGACGGTAAAGACCTGCCAATCTACTTCACTGCTATGAGCCCATCATTCCGTTCTGAGGCTGGTTCAGCTGGTCGTGATACTCGTGGCTTGATTCGTTTGCACCAATTCCACAAAGTTGAAATGGTTAAATTTGCCAAACCAGAAGAATCTTACGAAGAATTGGAAAAAATGACAGCCAACGCTGAAAACATTCTTCAAAAACTTAACCTTCCATACCGTGTCGTTGTCTCTCTACAGGAGATATGGGCTTCTCAGCTGCTAAAACTTACGACTTGGAAGTGTGGATTCCAGCCCAAAATACCTACCGTGAAATCTCAAGCTGTTCAAACACAGAAGATTTCCAAGCCCGTCGTGCCCAAATCCGTTACCGTGATGAAGCAGATGGCAAGGTGAAATTGCTTCATACCTTGAACGGTTCTGGACTTGCAGTTGGACGTACAGTGGCTGCTATTCTTGAAAACTACCAAAATGCAGATGGTTCTGTGACCATCCCAGAAGCACTTCGTCCATATATGGGTGGAGCTGAAGTTATCAAACCATAAAAAATAAGGTTTAGCTATTTCTAGCTAGACCTTTTTTCGTAACCAATTCAGATAAGCTCCCAATACAAAGAGCAAAATGATTAGGCAAACAACAGTTTCAGCCACTACCAAATAATCCAAAAATGGAAGTTTCAAGATTCCCTGAGCCATCTTGAGCGAAGTAGCTGTGATAATGGTCGGGAAGGTAAGGGCTGAGAAGGCTGGTTGAAAACCTTGTTTTAAAATATTGGGCAGGCGAGTCAAAACAAAGAAAAAGAAGGATTGGGAAGCCAAAATCATGACAATCAAGACCCAATTCGGTAGGCTAGCTCCTCCAACTCGAACTAGGGAAGCCAAGAGTAGAGAGAAAGGAGCACAGTAGATTCCTTCTTGACCAAGCAAGGCTAGTGGAAGTGGATGTTTCTTTAAATCACTATAAATAAGCGGGTAGAGATAGAAGGTTAGGAGAAAACCAAAACTCAAGGTCGCATAGGCAATTTCGATGATACCTACCAGAGGATAAGTCAAAGCTGCCACTGCTATCCCCACATAGAGAACCGTCCAGCTTGGAGTCGCATGAACCCTCCGACCCGGACAAGCAAACTTGATGGTGAAACCAGCAATCAAGGCCAAATCCAAGAGAAATGAAAACCACCAGAGCCCTTGCGCTACCAAGGAAAGATTGGGAAACAGGCGTAGGACATAAGTCGATAAAATCATCCCAGCCATGGGAAAGGTCGCCATTCCTGACAAAAGAGGAGGCTTAGTCAATTCTTGCTTAGTTTCCTTCCAATTAAAGAGATGCAGAATTAGAAAGTAAATCCACAAAATCAAACCTGTCAGACTAAAAAGATGTGACAGAACCGGCAATGTATCTAAAATAAGATTTCCAGCTCCTGCTAAACCTAGCAAACAACCAGAAAATACCAAGGGGAGTTTTTTCATCCTAACCTCCAATAATCATGTTAGTTTCAGTATAGCATAAAAGCGCTTAAATGAGGGGATAAAAAATGAAGTCCGATTATTTCAGACTTCATTTTACTCAGATATGAATTAGGCATAAGGTTGTAATTCTGGGTTGATCGGTGTATTGGCTAGGTTATTGGCATAGTTACAGAGGCTTGCTAGACTGACACCAAGAACCACATCCAAGGCATTTTGTTGGGTGTAACCAGCTTCTAGAAACTCAGCCAAGGCTTCATCTCCTACACGACCCTTGGTATTGATAACTGCCAAGGTAAACTTAGCTAGGGTGTCCAATTTAGGATCTGTTTCAATTGGAGTGCGATTGCGAAGGGCTTGAAGAAGGTCATCGTTCATCTGGATTTGTTTGATTGAAAAGGCTGTGTGACCTGCGACACAGAAGGCACAACCATTGGTCACAGCTGCCGTGATTTGCACCACTTCACGCTCAACGGGTGTCAGGCTGTTGCGACGGTTGATAGCTCCGACAATACGATAAGCCTCTAAAGCAGTCGGTGCATTAGCCAAGAGACCGATTAGGTTAGGAATATAGCCATTGTTATCTTTTTGTACTGTTTCAAGAACTTCTTTCACTTCTGCTGGTGCTGATTCGACTGTATGGATTGTAAATGTTGTCATCATAAAACCTCTTTTCATTTTGTTGAAACCTAGTCTATCACAGATTCTATACCGTGTATAATATATATTTTAAATTGCACTGATAAAAATTCTTTATGAAAGTAAAAAATCACACGCAATGTGTGATTTCATTATTTGTCAAAATACTTTTTAGTCTCAGCAATAACGACCGGCGACAAGACTAAGAGAGCAATCAAGTTTGGCAGAGCCATCAAAGCGTTGACAATATCTGCGATAATCCAAACCATATCCAACTCGATAAATCCTCCCAACAAGACCATGAGCACAAAGACCACACGGTAGAGCCAGATAAAGCGAACCCCAAAGAGGAACTCGAAACAACGTTCTCCGTAATAGTTCCAACCTAGAATCGTCGTAAATGCAAAGAGAACAAGGAAGATGGTCAGGAGTGCAGGTCCAAAGTGTGAAAGACTGTTGAGAAGGCTGACTGAGTCAGGGCAACCCCATTTAAGTCACCACTCCAAACCCCAGTTACCAAGATAGTCAAACCAGTCAGAGTACAGATAATGAGGGTGTCAATAAAGGTTCCTGTCATGGAAATCAAGCCTTGCTCTACTGGTTCGTTTGTCTTAGCTGCAGCTGCTGCAATGGGAGCCGAACCCAGACCAGATTCATTCGAGAATACACCACGCGCCACACCATTTTGAATAGCCATTCGAATGCTAGCCCCAGCAAAAACCACCCACCGCAGCAACTGGACTAAAAAGCCGATGTCAAGATTAAAGCGATTGTGGCAGGAATTTTTCCAATATTAAAGAAAATAACTGTAAGAGTTCCCAAAATATAGATGATAGCCATAAAAGGAACAACAGTAGTTGAAACCTTGGAAATGGACTTGAGACCACCAAAGACTGCAGTCGCTACAAATACAGACAACACAAGAGCTGTGATAGCTGGCGAAATAGCGGTTGTATTCTGGATAGATTCTGTAATCGAGTTGACTTGGGTGAAGGTTCCGATCCCCAATAAAGCTACTAGCACACCTGCCAGGGCAAAGAAGATGGCAAGGGGACGCCACTTTTCTCCCATCCCTAGAAGGATATAATGCATAGGACCTCCCGCCACTGCACCATGGTCATCCTTGGTACGGTATTTGATAGCCAAGAGTCCTTCCGCATACTTAGTAGCCATCCCAAAGAAAGCAGCCATCCACATCCAAAAGAGGGCTCCTGGTCCACCGACCTTGATAGCCGTCGCCACCCCGATAATATTTCCCGTACCAACTGTCGCTGCTAGTGCTGTACACAAGGCCGCAAAACTGGATACATCGCCATGCCCCTTGTCCTTAGTAAAAATAAGCTGGAAGGCCTTGGGCAAACGCAAAACCTGCAAGAGACCTAGACGGACAGTTAGGTAAATCCCTGTTCCGACCAATAAAATTAAGAGGGGCGGTCCCCAAGCAAAAGCATCAATTGATTTAAGCAATTCTAACATTTCCTTCTCCTATCTTTTCAACCCCAAAAGAAAGAGCACATGCAAGATACATGTACTCTGGAATGCTTAGATAAATGCTAAAAAGCGGTCTATCCTAGCTCTGTCCTTTTACCTGAGAGTTTGAGCAGTTGCCTGCCTTGCCCCTTCGGTGCCTTTACGGTCTCTCCAGAGTTCCGTCCATTTACAGTCATGGAAAATCATACGATTCCCCACTTCTATTAAACTTCATTCGGTGTTGGTATTTAATTGATTCTTATTTTACAAAAAATGTTGGTTTTTGTCAATGTGTTTTGATAAATTCTTATTTGACTCTGTAGAAGAAAGATTGAGCATTCCCATGTGCGTGAAGTGCTATTAATTAAATGAATCTATTTCACTTCTAGTCTACACGATATAAGAATTGTTCTGGTTTATTATGTACTGGAAATGAAGCACGATAGAGAATTCTATCTTTACTAATATCCGAAGCGTCTGATATTAATCCATCCATTGATGTCTCATCAGGTATTCTAACACCTGCTGGTATGAATTGAATAAAGACTCCAAAAGCTGGACCTGAATAGCGAGCTCGTAGAAAATCATTTACTATTTCTGATTCTGTAAGGTCAACTTTAAATTTCTCTGGCGCTATCAAGCCATCTTTACTAAAGACTAAGTCTTCTCCTCCATGACCATTACTCCATCTTCCCTCAATACTAGAAAAATCTCCATTTTTGATGGCGTTTATATCCATTTTCCCTGAAGCTGTTTTGCTAGTTGAAGATGCTGTTGCAGCAAATTTTTCTGTTACAGATTTCCAAGTCAGACTAGATAGATTCATTCGAGCACCAGGACTGACTTCATCCTCTGTCTTAGCTTCTTTAACCTTCTCTAGTTTGTCCCCACTACTATTCAATTTCCAAATGGTATGAATGGTCTGTGGATCTCCTGCGAACGGATTCCACTGGGTATAGAGATTACCATTTTCTAATAGATAGGCCTTGAAACGTGTTCCAAGCATCTGCATTTTATTTTCAGCATTGGTGAGGCGAATAACTTTCTGATCTTTGAGTGTAAAAATATCTAAAATCTCACTACCATTTTTCGAAGAGACAATCAATTCATCAATACCATTTTTATCCATATCAACCATTGTATAGGTAAAGGCTTGACTGCGTTCTGCCATCCCTGCATAGATATTAGCGGTTAGATTGATAGTATCCTTAACTTCTGATTTATGGTCTAGAAGAAATTCATAATCCTTCAAAATGCTATTATAAGGACTGTAATCTACACTTGGTTTCCCCTTATCTGCACTGCTTCCTCCAGGAAGCTTATCTGAAACTGATTTCCAGCTTAAAGTCTCCAGAGAAATGGGCGAACCGACCCCAAGATCCGCTAGTTCTTGAGCTTCCTTAGCCTTTACCAAAGACTGCCCATCTTCACTAAATTGGTAGTGAGCATAGATGTGACTCGTTGCTGTACCAGCTCCGCGATAGAGCAGAGAATTATCTGGCAAGATACCGACCGTCATTCTCTCACCAATCTGGTCTAAACGATTTTCTTGATTGGTCAGACGAATCACCTTTCCATCCTTCAAAGTACGGATATCAAGCAAACTCTTTTCGCCACTCTTCGTTTCAAGAGCAAGTAAAAGTTCATCGACTCCATCATTATTCAAATCCGTCTTGTGGTAAACCACATCTGTATAAAAGCCTTGAGAAGACTTCACTTGACCAGCTAGGGGATTGACATCCATACCTGTCGATAAGGTGCCTTTCGCTACTTTTTCATAGTCATCCAAAACTTTATTATAGTAACTGTAATCTATCTCTGGACTTGCTACTTCCTCGGATACTGGTTCAATAGTTTTGTTCCAAGGTAGATACTGACACCCTCCTAGAACTAGTGTCAGTGAAAGTGTTGTAGCTAATAATAACTTTTTCATATTACTCCCTTATCTAAGAGAAAGGAACCAGCTTGTGCCAATTCCTTTCGCTATTTTTACTGTATCAAAATGTTACCTATTCGCAAATTATTTTCTATTTATTTGTTATAAGCCATTTCTCACAAGCTATCATTCTAGCGAACCCATTTGCCTGAGCCATCTACTTGGTAGCCATCTGGGGTACGTTCGTTAACCGCCATCTTACCATTTGACTTGAGATAGTAGTCGCCTACCCATGTGTTACGAGCATAGCTGCCTTCTGATGTTAGGTAATAGTAAGATTGGTAGCTACTATCATAGATCCACTCACTCTTAGCCATTTTACCATCTGATTTAAGGTAGTAACTTCCAGCCCAAGCATTACGTGCATAGCTACCCTCTGCTGTCAAGTAATAGTATGATTTATAGTTATTGTCATAAATCCACTCGCTTTTAGCCATGTAGCCACCTGATTTGAGGTAATAACTTCCTGACCAAGCATTTTGAACAAAGTTACCTGAAGCATTTAGGTAGAAGTAAGAATTGTACTGAACATCAAACACCCATTGATTTACTACTTTAACACCAGCTTTATAGTAAGAAGAACCTGACCAACCAGTCTGACCTGAGTTAGAGCTAGTAGCTGGTTTTGGAGTTTCAGATGCTTTTGGTTTTTCTGTTTCTTTAGGAGTTGAAGAGTCTAGAGGATTGACATATTTTTCATCCTTAACAGTGAATGTCGCTGATATACCGCTGAAAATATGTAAAGTTTTAGAAGTTAGTTCATCTTCACTATAAAATTTTAGATAATATTCTCCATCAGGTACACTTGAAAAAGTTGTAGAATCTTGTAAAGTACGGGGTACAGACGCAGCATCAAATCTTCTTCCTAAAGCTTCTTTTTTAGCTATTTGTCCAGTATTTTTATTTATAAGATCTGCTCGTATATACGCATATGAGCTACCAGGTACACTTTGAACAGTCATATCAACATAGATTTTTTCATTTTCTGAACCTGGAGTAATCTTAGATTTTACCTCATGATTCTCGGTACGAGTAATTTCCGCATGCACTGTTTGTGCTGAAAAAGGTAGAACTCCTGCTGTGTCGATTGTTGATACTACTCCGACTGTTGAAAGTGCCACAGCACATACTAATAATTTCTTTTTGTTCATGTTATTCATTTCCTTTATTTTATTTTTAATATTTATTTGTTTAAAACCTATCACTCATCTATCCGACAAAACGATGATTCTTTACACGAAAGACAACTGATTGTCCATCGTATACCTTGCCATCTTGTCCTTTTCCTTTAATAACAAAGCGATAACTACCATCTGGAGTGGCACTAAAGAAGTGACGAGTTTGAAAAGTACGTAGACTTGGATTGTAGGTCACAGTAAACTGGGTTTGTGTAGAAACTGAACCTGTATTTGCATCAACTAAGGCAAAATCATAGGCTACTTGATATGACGAAGAAGGAGTACTAGGTAGAGCAATATCGATATAGGTCATAGCATCATTGACATGATAAAGGCTTATTCCTAATGATGTTGCTTGTGAACTGTTAGCTGTCTGCGTTCCCTGAGAACTAATCCACTTGCCTGATCCATCCACTTGGTAGCCATCTGGTGTACGTTCGCTAACTGCCATCTTTCCATTTGACTTGAGATAATAATCACCTACCCATGTATTACGAGCATAACTTCCTTCTGATGTTAAGTAATAGTAAGAGCTGTAGTTACTGTCATAAATCCACTCACCTTTAGCCATCTTACCATTTGACTTGAGATAATAATCACCCACCCAAGTATTACGGGCGTAACTTCCTTCCGACGTTAGGTAGTAATATGAACTGTAGTTCTTATCATAAATCCACTCACCTTTAGCCATCTTACCATTTGACTTGAGATAATAGTTGCCCACCCAAGTGTTACGGGCATAATAGCCATCTGATGTTAAGTAATAATAAGCTCCATAGTTCTTATCATAAACCCACTCCTTCTTAGCCATGTAGCCACCTGACTTAAGATAGTAATCACCCTCCCATGCATTTTGAACATAGTTACCTGAAGCATCTAGGTAGAAGTAGGAATTATAGTTCTTATCATAAATCCACTTACTGGTAACTTTAGTACCATTTTTATAGTAAGAAGAACCTGACCAGCCATCTCTTTGATTCGGTGTTGATTGACTAGACGTTTTTGGAGTTGTAGCAGCTGTTGTTTTACCAGTCAGGTTCTTCACAGCCTCTTTAAACTCTTCTACAGTTCCTTTCCACTCTATGTAATTGGCACCAGACTTATTCTCAAGAGCTATATAGTTGCGATCGGATTCTTCGAAGTAAGATAATTCTGGGGTAGTTTTTGTAGCCCAAATAATCGGGCGATTGGCCGTTCCCTTCCATCCTTTAAATACTTCTGAATCATTGGGAACAAGAATATAGTATTTTGCAGATGGATTAATCGTCTGGGTGTCAGCCTGCACAGTTTGTGCTGAAAAAGGTAGAACTCCTGCTGTGTCTACAAGAGAGACAAGGCCAAATGTTGCAGCCGCTAGGCTGGTTACTAAAACTGTTTTTGACTTCATTATCAAAAACCTCCCTTAAATTTTTATTGTTTACGGTTACAGTATAGCATGCTATTTACCTTATTTACGAAAAGCGTATCTATATTTACCTTTATTGAACAATTACCCCCCCCAAAAAGCGTAACTATAATTACTTTTTTCTAAAATTTCCCTTAAAAACTGGTAGAATTATGATAGAATGGAAAAAAGGACTTGAGGAGATTTAGGATGCAAGATGAAAGTGTGTATGGATTGGTTTATAAGGCCATCCGCGAGGAGAGAGGATTTACACAGAAGGAAGCTGCTGGTACTACAGTGACTCCACATTTTTTACGTCAGTTTGAGCAAGGGAAATCTCGAATAACCATTCAAAAATTTGAAGAGATTCTTTCTAATATTGGAATTGATAAAGAGACCTTTGATAGTCTCAAAACGCAGATGTTTCCAACTGAATTTCATAAATTACAGGCTCAAGTTGCTGATTTGGCCTATAAACGTGAATTTAAAAAGATCATTAGTTTGATTAATCAACCCATGGAAAATCCTGGGATCGCTGAACACTATGTGATTGCCAATCGTGTAGTCAATAAATTTGCTATCGCAAACATCATCGGCGATTCTTTTCTGACTCCAAAAGACTATCAAGAACTAGAATATATCAAGAACTATCTTAGTGAACTGGACGACTGGAATAAAATTGAGGTCAATATCTTTTCATCTATCCTGCCTCACTTTTCAATCGAATTTTTAGACTACAGACTCTACCACTTATTGGATACTCTAAAAAAACAGACAGAGTACCATTCAACTCGTACTGCTGACTACTATATTGCCTGCTTAAGAACTGCTATCAAGCATTACTCTGTTAACGGCTACTATGATAAAGCTGAAAATCTAGCGTTGAAGACTCTGGAAGTGATTAATACCTTCCCTCTACTGAGTACCAAGATGACAGAGATGATTAGTCTTTCAATGGAACGTGCTAATAATTTTCTCAGACAAGACGATGTCAGAGGTCTAGAACTTGCTAAGCATATCTTTGCTAGTCTGGATAACTTTGAAAAAATCTATCCAAATCAACTTCTGACTCGAATGAGAGAGGACTTCTTTGTTACTGTCACACAACTCAATCACACTGGACAACCTTTAGATGTCTAGGCTAGAAATCAAAAAGCTTGAGGAACCACATATTTCCTCAGGCTTTTCTTATCCTTTAAAAGTCACAATAGTCGCGCCACTGCCTCCAGCATTTTGTGGGGCATAGCCGAAACTCTTGACATGTTTGTTTCTTTGTAGGTATTTGGTGACTCCTTCACGGATGACACCTGTACCGATACCATGAATGATATCGACTTGGGCCATATTGTTAAGCAGGGCTTGGTCGATAAAGGCATCTAGCTCATTCATGGCTTCTTCATAGCGTTTACCTCGAAGATCCAGTCTGGCTTGAGGGCCACGACCAGAAGTTCGTTTCACAACATTGACCTGTTTCTTCTTGACTTGCTTTTCTTGCTGGGCTTGAACGAGGTCAAATTCTTTTTCTTCCAAGGTCATCTTAATCAGACCGACTTGGGCTTCCCAGCGGCCATCTTTGAGTTGGCTGGTCAAGGTACCACGCTGACCATAACTGAGAACCACGATATCATCTCCCACCTTGGGAGCTCGTTTTTTCTTGGCCTTTTGAAGGACCTTGTTTTTAGACAAATCTACTTTTTCAGGAGCCAATTTTTTCAACTTGGCCTTGGCTTCAATGATTTCATGGGGTTTGAGTTGGGATTTACTGTGGAGATTTTTGAGAATCTGGTCACTTTCACTTAGAGCCATGTCCACAATCTCACTAGCCTGTTCACGCGCCTTGTTAAGCTCGGTTTCCTTTTCACGATTGAGCTCATTGTAGAGCTTTTTGAGAGCGCGGTTCATCTTGAGATTTTCTTGCTCCACCTCACGGATATTGTCCAAGCGTTTGCGGCTCTCTAGCGTCTGCTCTTCCAGTTGCTCAATGATACGATTAACATCATTGTCCTGATCAACCTGCTGACTGGCATCCCCTACGATAACTTCAGATAGCCCTAAACGTTTAGCAATTTCAAAAGCATTGCTTCGGCCAGGCACACCCTGCATAAAGCGATAGGTCGGGCGAAGAGTCGCAGTATCAAACTCCATGCTGGCATTTTGAACAAAGTCTGTCTCAATACCATAGGCCTTTAGTTCCGGATAGTGAGTAGTAGCCATTGTCTTGACTTGACGCAGGCGAAGGTCTTCCAGAATAGCCATGGCAAGAGCAGCTCCTTCTTGGGGATCTGTACCAGCCCCCAACTCATCCAAAAGTAAGAGTGAATGTTGGTTAACCTTGCCAAGAATATCCACGATATTGGTCATGTGACTAGAGAAGGTAGACAAGCTCTGCTCAATAGACTGCTCATCTCCAATATCGGCAAAAATTTCTTCAAAAATACCAACACGACTTCCCTTATCTGCTAAAATCGGCAAACCTGACTGAGCCATAACCTGCGTCAATCCCAGAGTTTTAAGCATGATGGTCTTCCCACCTGTATTGGGACCTGTAATGACAATCGCTGTTAAATCTTGACCAAAATGGACATCATTTGCGACGGCATTTTTAACCAGAGGATGACATACATGGAGCAGTTGAATTTCCTGATTTTCTGACAGCTGAGGAACGACTGCTTGCCTTTCTTGGATAAATCGGACCTTGGCACGAATCAAGTCCAGATGACCGATAATCCAGGCGTCATTGGCAATATCAGCCGCATGAGGACGAACACGCTCCGAGATTTCTTGGAGAATGCGAAGCATTTCATAACGCTCATCTGCTCGCAAACTAGCAATTTCTTCGCTCAGTTTGACCACCTCACGGGGTTCGATATAGACGGTGTTTCCACTAGCAGAAATATCATGAACGACACCTGCAATCTTATTGCGGTAGGTATTTTTGACTGGTAAAACCTGACGACCATTTCTGCTAGCAACGATTCCTTCTGTCAACATCTGCGCTTTTTGTTTGAGCAAATCTTGCAAGACATCGCGGACCTGACTCTCGCTGTCATGGATTTTTCGACGGATGCGCGCCAATTCTTCACTGGCAAAATTTTCAATGAAACCTGCATCATTAAAGGCTTGGAGATTTCCTTGTAATTGCGGAAAATCGTGTAATTTCTCAAACCAAAGGGCTAATTCCTCCAAGCTGACATTTTCCAGATTAGCATAAAAACTTTGCAGTTCTCGACTGGCAAGAAGCACGCGCTTCAAGAGTAGAAACTCCTCGATATTGAGGTCTGCTCCCATCTCCAAACGCTTGCAGACTCCTGAAATTTCCTTAGTTGAGAGAATAGTGAAATGCGGTTGCTCAACAAAGAGAGCCTGCATTTCCTTCATCTCAGCAAAAGCCTGTTTGATTTTATCTGCTTTGTCAGTCGGAGCCAGCTGTCTCAATTGCTCCAAGCCCTGCTCGGTCAACAAATGAGGCTCAAACAAGGCCTTGACCTTATTGAACTCTAATGTTTCTAATATTTTCTTATTCATCTTTATTTCCTTGTCTTTGAATGTCTAGGTGTATTAGCTTTTTATATTCTAATAGATTCGAGTCAAATCTGTAAACAAAGGGCTAGGAAAACTCCTGCCCTTTTTATCCGATTAAATTTGTCACCCAGATTTGTTTGAGCCAACTAGTCGTTACTGGTATGCTCTGGATGATGTGTTTTGCGACGATACTCTTTTCAAGAGGATTTTGTATAGCTGCCATGGGAATCGTTGCTAGTATGGTCAAGGCCATTTGCAAGACAAATAAGGTCACCAACATGGATAAGATACCTGCTGAAACTTGGAACAACTTACCTCCCAGTTTTTTACTAGGAAGTAAGTGTAACAAGAGACCAAGTAAACGACCGATGCTATAAACAATCCCAAATACAAGCAAATAGCCGATCCCTGCGTAAAAGACCTTATCCAACTGAAAGAGTTGATCCGATGGGAAAAAGAAAGTTCCCTGGCCTTCCTGCGGATTTGCATAAGGGAGTAATAAATGGAATTGTTCTCCCAGCCCCTTGTAAAACTGGCCAGCCATAAAAGCCGATGCCATGGCTGAAATCAGATAATAAATCTGTAAGAGCAGGCCTCTCCGATAGCCGATATAAAATCCCCAAGCTAAGACCAATAGAAGAAGGAGTGAAATCATAAGGAATCCTCAATCTTGCTCTGTTCTTGCTTACAAGTCACAAGCTTGTGACGGAGTTCTTCTAGCTCTTGCTCCTTATCGTCAAATTCAATCTCACGGCTGAGCTGAGTTGATAAACAGTTGACTGCCAACAAAAGAGCGATGGTTTCATCGTCTGCACTAGGCATTTGTTCTTTAATTGCTTGGTATTTTTCTGTCGCAACCTTGGCGATTTCCTCCATAAAGAGATTATCATGTTCGCTTGTCAAGGTTAATGATTTTTTCCCGAATGTAAATTTGAATCGATTTAGATTTGCCATAAAATTCACCTCACGATATTATACCAAAATTCGCTAATTTTGTCAGTTTTTACAAATTTGCCTGCTTTTATGATACAATAGAAACTATGACAAGTATAACACTCACACCAAGTGAAAAGGAGATTCAGGCTTTTCTTGAACACTATCAAACCAGTCTGGCTCCCAGCAAGAATCCCTATATTCGCTACTTTTTGCGACTACCTCAAGCAACGGCTTCTATCTATACTTCTGGAAAGGTCTTGCTTCAGGGTGAAGGAGCTGAGAAATACGCCAGTTTCTTTGGCTATCAAGTTGTAGAGGAAACTAGCGGACAAAATCTCCCTTTGATTGGGACAGATGAGGTAGGGAATGGTTCCTACTTTGGTGGGCTTGCAGTTGTGGCTTCCTTTGTCACACCTGACCAGCATGACTTTTTACGAAAACTCGGTGTGGGAGATTCTAAAACTCTGACCGACCAAAAGATTCGTCAGATTGCCCCTATCCTCAAGGAAAAAATCCAGCACCAGGCACTGCTTCTCTCACCCAGCAAGTACAACGAGTCATTGGAGACCGCTACAATGCTGTTTCGGTTAAAGTAGCCCTCCATAACCAGGCTATCTATCTCCTCCTTCAAAAAGGTGCTCAGCCTGAGAAAATTGTGATTGATGCCTTTACCAGTGCTAAAAATTATGACAAGTACTTGGCACAAGAGGCAAACCGTTTCAGCAATCCTATCAGCTTGGAAGAAAAGGCTGAGGGAAAATACTTGGCTGTCGCAGTTTCTTCTATCATTGCGCGTGATCTCTTTCTGGAAAATCTTGAAAATCTAGGACGAGAACTGGGCTATCAACTTCCAAGTGGAGCTGGAACGGCTTCTGATAAGGTAGCTAGCCAGATTTTGCAAGCCTATGGTATGCAGGGACTTAACTTCTGCGCCAAACTGCACTTTAAAAATACTGAAAAAGCGAAAAAACGCTTAGAAAGGTAAATTATGAATTCATTTAAAAATTTCCTAAAAGAGTGGGGATTGTTCCTCCTGATTCTGTCATTACTAGCTTTGAGCCGTATCTTTTTTTGGAGTAATGTCCGCGTAGAAGGACATTCCATGGATCCTACCCTAGCGGATGGCGAAATCCTCTTTGTTGTCAAACACCTCCCTATTGACCGTTTTGATATCGTGGTGGCCCATGAGGAAGATGGTAATAAGGACATTGTCAAACGTGTCATCGGAATGCCTGGCGATACCATCCGTTACGAAAACGATAAACTTTACATCAATGATAAAGAGACGGATGAGCCTTACCTAGCTGACTACATCAAACGTTTCAAGGATGATAAACTCCAAAGCACATACTCAGGCAAGGGCTTTGAAGGAAATAAAGGAACTTTCTTTAGAAGTATCGCTCAAAAAGCCCAAGCCTTCACAGTCGATGTCAACTACAATACTAACTTTAGCTTTACTGTCCCAGAAGGAGAGTACCTTCTCCTCGGAGACGATCGCCTGGTTTCAAGCGACAGCCGCCACGTAGGTACCTTCAAAGCAAAAGATATCACAGGGGAAGCTAAATTCCGCTTCTGGCCAATCACCCGTATCGGAACATTTTAAGAATCCTAAGAGGCCGAGAATCAACAATCTCAGCCTCTTCTTCTATCATGATAAGATGATTATTCACTATCCAGTTTGATTAAGATAGAAACAAAGTTATACTCAATGAAAATCAAAGAGCAAACTAGGAAGCTAGCCGCAGGTTGCTCAAAACAGTGTTTTGAGGTTGCAGATGGAAGCTGACGTGGTTTGAAGAGATTTTCTAAGAGTATTAACTCTCACCTATTCATGCAAAGGAATTTTATGGAAGTTTATTTTTCAGGAACCATTGAACGGATTATTTTTGAAAATCCCAGCAATTTTTATCGCATCCTCCTCCTAGAAATCGACGATACAGACGCAGAAAACTTTGATGATTTTGAAATTATTGTCACTGGTACCATGGCTGACGTGATTGAGGGAGAAGACTATACTTTTTGGGGGCAAATTGTCCAGCACTCCAAATACGGGGAGCAGCTGCAAATCAGCCGTTATGAACGCGCAAAACCAACTAACAAAGGGCTTGTCAAATACTTTTCAAGTAGCCATTTCAAGGGAATTGGTCTCAAAACAGCTCAGAAAATAGTGGACACCTATGGCGAAAATACCATTGACGAAATTCTGCAACACCCAGAAAAGTTAGAAGGTATCGCAGGACTCTCTGCCAAAAATCGCGAGGCTTTCGTCTCCACTCTCCGTCTCAACTACGGAACGGAGATGGTTTTGGCCAAACTTGCCAACTACGGTATTCCCAATAAACTAGCCTTTCAAATTCAAGACTTTTACAAGGAAGAAACCCTTAATGTGGTTGAAAATTATCCCTACCAATTGGTTGAGGATATCAAGGGCTTGGGCTTTACCATTGCTGACCAATTAGCGGAAGAACTAGGTATCGAAAGTCAGGCTCCTGAACGCTTCCGCGCCGGTCTAGTACATAGTCTTTTTCAGGCCTGTATGGAAACAGGGGACACCTATATTGAAGCACGGGATCTGCTAGAACAAACCCTTACTCTCCTTGAATCTTCTCGCCCCGTGGAACTGGATCCCAGCCAAGTGGCCCAAGAGCTCTCCTACCTGATTGAAGAAGACAAGATTCAGCAGATTGATACCAAAATTTTTGACAACAGCCTCTTTTTCGCTGAGGAAGGCATCCGCAGTCACTTGGTCCGTATCCTTGAAAAAGGAAAACAGAAGAGCCAGGATTTAGAAACCATTCAAAAACATATCGCTACTGTCGAGGAAGAACTGGGAATTGAGTATGATAGCATTCAAAAACAAGCTATCTGCGATGCTATCCAGAACAAGGTCTTTATCCTTACAGGTGGGCCTGGTACTGGTAAGACAACTGTTATCAATGGGATTATCGCTGTTTACGCCCTTTTAGAAGGACTTGACCTCAGGAAAAAAAGCAACCTGCCGATTCTTCTTGCCGCTCCAACTGGCCGAGCAGCTCGCCGTATGAATGAATTGACAGGCTTGCCAAGTGCGACCATACACCGTCATTTAGGAATGACAGGTGACGATGACACCAGTCATCTGGAAGATTATCTGGATTCCGACTTTATTATCGTGGATGAATTTTCTATGGTGGATACTTGGCTGGCCAATCAACTCTTTTCCAATATCTCTTCTAACAGTAAGATCCTCATCGTGGGTGACAGCGACCAGTTGCCGTCTGTCAGTCCTGGACAGGTTCTAGCGGATCTGCTTCATATTCCCTTGATTCCTCAGACTCGCTTGGAAAAAATTTACCGTCAAAGCGAAGAATCAACCATCGTCACCCTAGCTAGTCAAATTCGACAGGGCATCTTGCCAGCTGACTTTACCCAGAAAAAAGCAGACCGTTCCTACTTTGAAATTGCTAGTGGCCATATTCCAGCTACGATTGAAAAATCTTAGGCGCTGCCCTCAGAAGTGGTATTCCTGCCCGTGATATCCAAGTTCTGGCTCCCATGTACAGAGGGACGGCAGGGATTGATGCCATCAACCAGCTCATGCAAGACCTCCTTAACCCACCACAAAAAGACCAACTTAGTTTTGAAGCTCCCCAGTGCCATTATCGTAAGGGCGACAAGGTCATTCACCTGGTCAATGATGCTGAAATCAATGTCTTTAATGGGGATCTAGGAGCCATCACAGACCTGATTCCTGGTAAATACACCGAGTCGAAACAAGACGAGATTGTCATTGATTTTGATGGCAATGAGGTCTCTTACCCACGTAACGAATGGTACAAGATTCGCCTGGCCTATGCTATGAGTATCCATAAATCACAGGGAAGTGAGTTCCCTGTTGTCATCCTACCTATCACTAGTGCTAGCAGGCGTATGCTGGAGCGCAATCTGATCTATACAGCCATTACACGCGCCAAAAGCAAGCTTATCTTACTAGGCGAATTACAGGCCTTTGACTATGCTACCCAACACATTGGAACCGCCCGAAAAACCTATCTGATTGAACGCTTCAATGATTTATTGGAAACTATTGAAGAAAAACAACAAGCTATCTCTGAAACAGCCACATCAAGTACCTCTGAACAACCCTACATCCTAACAGAAGAAAACTGGGACAGCATCCCAGCCATGATTGGGATTACAGAAGCAGACCTCAAAGAGATTTTTGGAAAATAGTGCATCAGAAAACCCACCAATTCAGGTGGGATTTTTGTTTATTAAGATTATTTTACTGTTGCTGTGCTTGTGATCAACTCAACAGCTTTTTTGATTGTGATATCGTGTTTCAACATATCAGCTGAAAGCAAGCTTTGTACTTGTGCCACTTCCATGTTGTAATCTGCAGCCAATTGCTCGATTTCTTTTTGGATTTCTTCTTCTGAAGCATCAAATCCTTCAGCTTTCGCAACTGCTTCGATAACAAGGTTAGTCTTAGTACGTGACTCAGCTTCTGCTTGGTATTGATTGTGAAGGTCTTCTTGAGTAGTTCCAGTAATTTGGAAGTACATGTCAGGGTTGATACCTTGACGTTGCAAGTTTCCCAAGGAATTCGTTTACTGAACGGTGAACTTCTTCGTGGATCATTTCTTCTGGAAGTTCTACGATTTCAGCGTTTTCTACAGCTTTATCAATTGCTGCACCTTCAACTGCATCTTTGTAAGCTTCTTCTTTAGCAGCAGCCAATTCCTTGCGGTATTTTTCTTTCAATTCAGCAAGTGTTTCAACTTCTTCGTCGATGTCTTTTGCAAGCTCATCGTCAAGAGCTGGAACTTCTTTAGCTTTTACTTCGTGGATAGTTGTTACGAATTTAGCTTCTTTACCTGCAAGGTCTTCTGCTTGGTAGTCTTCTGGGAATGTTACGATAACATCAACAGTTTCACCAGCTGAGTGACCTACCAATTGGTCTTCGAAACCAGGGATGAATTGACCTGAACCAAGTCCAAGTGAGAAGTTTTCACCTTTTCCGCCATCAAATTCAACACCGTCGATAGAACCAACGAAGTCGATGACAACAGTGTCGCCGTTTTCAGCAGCAGCTTCCTTGATAACCAATTCAGCCAAGTTGTTGCGTTCGCGTTCGATACGCTCTTCAACGTCAGCGTCAGTGACTTCTTTTTCTACATCTACTGATACTTCAAGGTTTTTGTAGTCACCCAATTTTACTTCAGGTTTTGTAACAACTTCAGCAGTGATAACCCAGTCTTGACCTTTTTCCATTGAAGTTACGTCAATTTTTGGTTGAGCAACCACTTCAAGACCAGCTTCTTTTACAGCTGCTTCATAAGCATTTGGCAAAAGAGCGTTCATAACGTCTTGGTAAAGTGACTCTTCACCAAATTTTTTGTCAAAGATAGGACGTGGAAGGTGACCTTTACGGAAACCTGGAACATTAAGAGATTTCTTCACTGAGTTGAAGACACGGTCTAATTCTGGTTTGATTTGGTCTTGAGAGATAGTGAAAGTCAAGACACCACGGTTTGTTTCTTTGTTTTCAAATGATACAGACATTCTGTCATTTCTCCTTAAAATTTTTTAAATACAGTCTATTATAACATAAATGGGCGACTTTTTTCAAGTAATGAATGCGCTTTTCAATCATGCTAGAGGTACGGTTTCTTCTTAGTTTTCTTTAGGTTTCGAATATAATCTTATAAAAGATGTTTAATAATGGCTGATTACAGTAAAAAACGAATCGCCCCCACATCCCTCATTGGGCGATTCGTTTTGTATTATTTAACTACAAGAACCTTGTAATATTCATACTTATTTGGCTGTGTAATCTTAATTTTTTGACCATAGAAACCATCGATTTCTTTGTCAAAATAATCTGAAAATCTTGATGGCAAGCGTTTCATCTTAAGAACCTCACCAGATTGGTCTGCATATACAAGGAAATGATAGTGGGTTGTAGACATACCGTCATCAATCAATACAAAGTAACCTGTTTTAAGCTTACCTTGTCCATTATCTAAATGGTATAGTTTATTGTTATTGATTGTGAAGTTAGTAGATGGAAGTCTAAGTCGTACACCTGAGTCTTCTAGATAAAGATCATTGCCAACTTTTTTGATTTCTGATCTAGTTGTCATCTCTGGAAGTGGTAATACTCTACGACCATCTGCTCCAAAGTAATATCGACCTGGTAGATTTTGGAAATTACGAATAACAGCTTTAGGATCAATTTCTTGTCCTTCTTCTTTATTATCCACTAAAGCCAACATCGTATTGGAAACTTGATCCCCATATTTGTCGGAAAACTTCTTGAACTCAGGTTTGATATACCAAGTGTTTTTATCCACGATAACATCAGTAAAGTTATTTCCGTCAAATTTTGCTGTAATCAGATATTCATATCCATCACCTAAACGAACAATGTCACCATTTTTATAAGGGCTATTTTGTAAAGTGAACATATGGCCATCCTTGCTGAGAATATAGCCTGTGCCATCACTAGAATTTACAACTCTATCAGAGGCCATTGCACCTGATTGTTCAAAATAATACCAATTATCATCTATGAACACCCAACCTGTCATCATAGAACCACTAAAATGAAGATAGTACCAAGTAGACCCTTCTTTGTACCAACCTGTACGCATAGCACCACTATTTGCGAGTGAGTACCAGGTGTTTCCTTCCTTGTACCAGCCAGTGCGCATAGCACCACTATCTGCTAGTGAATACCAAGTATTGCCGTCTTTGAGCCAGCCTGTCTGCATTTTACCAGAACCATCGAAGTGATACCAAGAACCAGCGTTTTGTACCCATTTATTTTTAGCGAGGCTGCCATCTTGAGAAAGATTCCAGTCAGCACCATTTTTAACCCAAGTATCTGCAGCCTGTGCTTGATTGATAGACAAAAGTAGACCAGCACCTACAAGCAAACCAAGTGTGAGTAATTTTGATTTTTTCATAGCCATTTCCTCCACGAATTGAAACTGAGAGATAGAGTTAGTTTAACCATCTTTTTTATAACACTCTTAAAGAGATGAAATAAAGTCCTTAACGCTCTAGTGACCTTATTTTGATAATTTACAGGGACATGATTTTAACCCCCTTTTGAGTTTTTATCAATCTATCATACCATATATTAATCTAGGCGCCTCTGATTCCATTCTACTACCCTATAAAATAAATGTCAACAAATAACATAAAAACATTGTGAGAAAAATATTTTACCGTGCCAGAGGTACTTGCTCACTTCTTTGGTACTCAACTCAGCCATTTCTCCAATATTATTTTTGCATATCTATTAAAAATCCTCATGCCCTACCAAATGGTGCTGAAAGGCATAGACCGCAGCTTGGGTGCGATCGCTGACCTCCAGCTTGGCTAGGATGTTGGACACATGGGTCTTGACCGTCTTGAGAGAGATAAAAAGTTCATCAGCGATGCGCTGATTTTCATAGCCCTTGGCGATGAGTTGGAGCACATCTCGCTCACGCGCAGTCAAGTCTTCATGTAGTTCTATGTGATTGCGGTGGTATTCGACCTTCTTGCTGACCTCTTGCTCAATGGCCAACTCCCCAGTAGCTACCTTACGGACAGCATGGAGCAATTCATCTGCACTAGAAGTCTTGAGCATATAGCCTCTGAGCACCAGCATTTAAGACAGGCATGATTTTTTCATTGTCTAAGTAAGAGGTCACAATCAAAATTCTTGGCTTCAGGCCATTCTTTGAGGATAGCTAAGGTCGCGTCAATCCCATTCATCTCAGGCATGACGATATCCATGACAATGACATCTGGACGCAATTCCAAGGCTAAGTCAATTCCTTGAGATCCGTTGGCCGCCTCGCCCACAACTTCTACATCGTCTTGGAGGTCAAAGTAGCTTTTCAAGCCCAATCGGACCATTTCATGGTCATCTACTAGTAAAATTTTCATCTTTACTCCTTTATCATTCCTTATCGAGCAGAGGGAATACGGATATCAACTGCCAGCCCTTGCTTGGGAGCTGTCAATAACTGAACCGTCCCTGCCATATCTTCAACCCGCTCCTTGATATTTCGGAGTCCATAACTCAAGTCATCTAAACTCCCCAACTGGAAACCAATCCCATTGTCCACCACCTTCAGCTGCAATTCAAAATCTGTCTGATAGAGATAAACATCCAGACAAGATGCCTGGGCATGGCGGAGGGTATTGCTGATCAACTCTTGCAGGATACGGAAGATATGCTCCTCGATTTTCTTAGGTAATTTCATCACATTTTGCTTAAGACTAACCTTGAGATCACTCTTGTCCTCAAGCTCTTTTAAGAGGATTTGAATTCCCTCAACCAGACTCTTCTGCTCCAGCTCAACTGGTCGCAAATGCAAAAGCAAGACTCTCAAGTCCTTCTGGGCTGTTTCAAGAATGGCTGTGACACTCTGCAACTGGGTCTGCATCTTTTCTCTATCCAGTTTCAAAGCCTGCTGACTGATACCTGACAAAATCATGTGGGCCGCAAACAACTCCTGACTGACCGTATCGTGCAAATCCCGAGCAATTCGCTTCCGTTCTTTCTCGATGATTTCCTCTTCCTGATCAAGACTGTGATTTTCAGCCTTTTGAAGAGCTTCTGTCAAAAGGTTAAGTTTACCTGACAAGGACTTGAAACTGGCATCCAAGTCTGGATCTGCAACCTGAACCACTTCTTGCCCTGCCAACAAACGCTTGAGATTAGCCTGCATTTTTCTTAGAGAAAGCTCTTCAACACCTCTCCAAAACAGGGCTAAGAAAACATGTCATGGACATGCTGAAAACCAACAACAAAAAGATAAATTTTTCTGTTTTTTCGACATCGTGCAAGAAAATAGACCAGTCAAAGTCAAGGATGTCCAGCAAGCTGTGGGAGAAAAATAAGACAAAGAGGAAGGAGGTAATGGCAATGATTACATAAGCTTGTTTTTTCATCCTCTAACCACCTCAACATCGCCAATCATAGTGGTCAAGAAAATCTTGACACTCTTGTTACTCTTGAGATAATCTTTCGTTTCCTGATGATAGTGTTCATTGCGGAGAGCACGCTTGGGCTGATTGAAAAAAGTCAAATCACCATAGAGACAGTTAACGCTGAGACTGACTTCCACATCTACAGGCACAATGATTTTGGTCGTTCCTACCATCTTTCTGAGAATAATGACATTGTCATGATTGGTTAAAATCACCCTCTCCAGATGAATAGTGTCCTTGCCCATGAGGCGAAAAAGATTGATATCATCAAACTGGCAAGTCTGGTAACTTGAAAAATGATGGAGATTCCCAAACCAACGATTTTTCTCCTTCTTAACCGTCACCATCTCTTCAAACACCAAATTGGTCTGCTCCTTTTCCTGGTTCATCATCGGATAAAGAAGAAAGAGGCTGTATATAACCGCAACAAAAATAGCTAGAATCACAAAGGGATTGAGCATGACGATAAAAAAGAAGAGAATGGTTGCCACCACTAACAGAAGGTTATTTCCCTCTTTACCAGTGTAATAGCGAATCAAAAGCAAAAAAAGGAATAGAATCAGCAGAAAACGTGAAAAATGCTCTGATACCATCAAAATCAGAGCTCCCGTCAAAAGGCAGGCTTCGATAAATAAAAAGATTTTAAATTTTCTCATAGGTTGATCCTCTCCCTTCTATTTTATCACAATTCAAAAAAGTCACCTCAGTCTGAAGATGGAAAAAAGGCGGTGGTTACGCCTTTCTCATCTGATCATTTGCTTCTTTTAGTTTACCATAAAGAAGATAGTCTACTTTTTGTAAATCTGCTATGGTGGCACAATTAAGGGCACACATAATCAAACGTAAATCTGCTTTCCAGCCTTGGACAATGTCAATCACCTCTTCAACTGAATAGGTTTCAACCAACTCTAGAACGGTTCGTGACAGTCCCACAGCCTTGGCACCAAAGACCAAACACTTAATTATATCAAGCGGATTGCGAACCCCTCCACTGACCAAGAGTTCAACCTTGTCTTTCCAGTCTTGAGCATTGAGAAGGGCTTGCATGGTGGACTGACCCCATTGATTGAGGTAATCACGCTGACCACTGCGACGGTTTTCGATATAAGCAAAGCTGGTGCCACCACGACCTGACAGGTCAAAGGTTCGAACACCCAGTTCATAGGCTCTTTCGATGGTCTTCACATCCATCCCAAAGCCGACTTCCTTGAGGACAATTGGAACGGAGATTTGCTTGCTGTAGTCTTCTAGATGCGATTGCCAGTTTCTAAACGTTCTTTCTCCCTCTGGCATGAGTAATTCCTGCATGACATTGACATGCACTTGCAGGAGGAGAGGATTCATCTCTTCTACAGTCTGAAGTCCCAACTCAACAGGCTTGTCCAATCCAATATTGGTTCCAAGAAGGAGATTTGGATGGCTAGATTTGACAGAAAATGAGTCATCTGTAGAATCCTTGAGGGCTGCGCTATAAGAACCCGTCACAAACAAAATCCCACAGGTTTCCGCCACCTGAGCTAGCTTTTTGATTGATTTTCTCGTCCCTTTATCACTTCCACCCGTCATGGCATTGATATAAAAAGGAAAACCCCACTTTCGACCTGCAAACTCTGTAGACAAATCAATCTCATCCAGGTCGTAAAGAGGCAAAGAAGAATGAATCAACTCCACCTCATCAAAGCTATTATAGGAACTTTTCTGCTCAAGGGCATAGCGGATATGCTCGTCCTTACGATTTGTCGTCATGTCCTATCCTTTCTTGGTATAAGAGCTCAATCCCCAGATCAGCCCAGCGATTTTTTATAGTTTCAGTTGATTGCACATCAAAACTCAAGGCAATGCCACAGTCACCACCACCAGCACCGCTACTCTTGGCAACAGCCTGCAAATCTTGACTGGCTTCTTTCAGTTGTCTGAGCGAAGACGTGTAAATATCTGCGCTCAAGCCTTCTAAAAGCTTGCTGGCTACTTCTACTTGCTCGATAACTTTTTCGGCTTTCCCCTGCTCCAAGGCTTCTACCAAAGTAGCCACCGTTTGCTTTTTGAGGAAGTTTAAAAAAACTCTGATTGATATTTTGCTTGATTTGCTGAACCATGTTACTAGAGACAGCTACTTCCTTGGTCCACCCCACTAGGAAATCACATTCTAGGGCAGGTTGTACGTGTGAAATTGAAAAACCCCAATCACGCTCCAAAACTGTCGCCAAGTTTTCTTCTTTCAACCAAGCAACCACCTTCTGGCGATCAAATGACTGGTAAAGAACCAAATCCTCCGCCACAATACAGGCAAGGTCTCCCATGGAACCATTGTCACCTCGCTTGAGCAAGACAGCACTAGCTAACTTGAATAAGAGTTCCTGTTCAACCGTAATATCATATAGAGCCAGCAAAGCCTTGATGACTAAGACAACGACGCTACCACTAGAACCCAGACCAAACTTTTTCCCTTCTCGTTCCATTTTTCCTCGAATTTCTAGAGAAAAAGGTCTTAAAGTTTGACCTCGATAAGTCAGGAAATCTTCCACTAAAGCAATCGTTTCTTGAATCAAGTTATAGGCAGGATTTGGCGTCAAGTCAACTGCGAAATCAAACATATCTGAGTGGATACGGTAGCTGTCAGAAAAAACAATCTCAGCCCTCATATAGATAGGAATAGCTTTTATCAGGGCTAACTGCCCTGGCTCTAAAATAGCATATTCCCCCGCCCAATAGAGTTTTCCGCAAGTTTTAACAGCAATCATCTTGACTCAAATCCTTTGTTTTTGACACAATCAAGCGATAACGCTGACTGAAGATTTCAGATAGATGCTCCAAGTCTTTCTCCTGACAGAGAACCTTAACATTGGGACCGGCATCCATGGTAAAGTAGCAGGCCTCTCCTTGCTCGCGAAGTTGACGAACAAAATCCATGGCTTCATAAGATGCATCGGTCAGATAAGAAAAGGCTGGTGATGCTGTTTTGGTCGTAGCGTGCATAGCCAGGGCATTTTCCTCAGTCAATTCCCCAACCTTGGCAAAATCATTCTCTTTGAGATAAACCAGCATATCCTGATAATCCTTCTCAGACTGGCGCACCCAGTCATCAAAGGTCGTCGAGGTTTCCACACAAAGTTTCATCCCATCACGGCTAGAGATTGGTTTTTTCTTATCTTCTAACACCAACATAATCATAGCTAGTTTCAAGTCTGTCTCTACAGGATAAATTTCTCCGCTATCCTTATCCCAGGCACCTAGTGGTCCATAGAAACTCCGAGAAGAAGAGCCTGATGCAAACTTAGCTTCCTGTGCTAACTGACTTCTATCCAATCCAAGCTTGAAATAAGTATTGCAAGCCTTGACCAAGGCAGACAAACCGCTAGAACTTGAGGACAAACCCGCTGCGGTAGGCATATTGTTTTGAGTGTCAATACGAACAAAACCCTCACCATCTGGACGATAGCGGTCAATAATCTTACTCATCTTGACATGCTCAGCCTCATTTTGTAATTGACCATTGATATAAAATTCATCAGCAGTCGCATCCGTCGGTAGAGATGACAAGGTCGTCTCCGTGTACATATTTTCCAAAGTCAAAGAAATACTGCTAGTAGCAGGCACCATCTCTTTTTCTTTTTCTTTCCCCAATATTTGATAATGGCAATATTTGCGTAAGAACGTACTGTTACAGGCTCTCGATCCATGTCTGAACAGCTCCTTTCTCTTCTAATCTTTCTGCTAGTTCTTGAGCTTGAGTCAAATTGCTTGCCAAGGCGATGATACAACCTCCAAGCCCACCACCACTCATCTTGGCACCCAGAGCACCGTGGCTCAGAGCCGTTTCAACGAGGGAATCTGCTTCAGGACTACTAACACCAATTTCTTTTAAATGTAAATGCGCTTGACTGAGGATTTGCCCCAGGCCTTCAGCATCTTTTCGTGAAATCGCTTCTTCTGCCTGCTGAGTCAATTCCCCCAAGGCATGCAAAAACGGTAGGGCATCCTTCCCCTTACTTTGAACCACTTGGATGGCTTCACGAGTATGACCATAAACGCCCGTATCGGCAATCACCAAATAGGCGGATAGATCCATCTCAAGCTCTGTAAATCCTACGTTCTTGATAAAGCGAATAGGCTGGTCACTGAGACAGGTCCTAGCATCCAAACCACTAGGATTCATATGGGCAATCATCTCAGCCCGATTGACCAAGATTTCTAGTACATCATGAGGCAGGTCGGCTTGATAGTAGTCAAAAACCGCACGAATGGCCGCTATGCTGATAGCCGCTGACGAACCCATTCCCCGTTTTTCAGGGATAGCCGAGTCAATCTCACAGCGAATGCAGGCTTCTTTGATATCCAAATACTCCAGCGAAGCATAAACCGCCATGGACAAAGTATCCTCCTCATAGAGACGCCAAGGACTTGCTGCAGGAACTACCTTACAAGTCACCTCCACCTCCAAAAGAGGCAGGGAAATGGCAGGATAACCGTAAACGACTGCATGCTCCCCTATTAAAATGATCTTACTATGTGCCTGACCGACACCCACTTTTTTTGTCATGTTTTCCTTTTCTAGACGAAAAAGCCGTCTTATACTCAATGAAAATCAAAAAGCAAACTAGGAAGCTAGCCACAGGCTGTACTTGAGTACGGTAAGGCGACGCTGACGTGGTTTGAAGAGATTTTCGAAGAGTATTATTTTTTCCTACAAGTATTGATTCTTTCCTCTCTATTTTATTATATTTTCACAAAAAAAGCGATTGTTTCCATTCACAATCGCTTCTTTCATTATTGGATCCATTCGCCATTATAATTGACAGAATAGCCATCTACGGTCGTATTCACTGCCAAAGCACCTGAGCTATAAGCATAGTACCATTTACTACCGACCTGGAACCAGCCAGTTGCCATTGCTCCTGATGAACGGAGATAGTACCACTTGTTACCAAGGTATTGCCAGCCCGTTTTCATATCACCATTTTCAGCATCTAAATAGTACCAAGTTGAGCCTTCCTGATACCAACCCGTCGCCATAGCTCCTGATGAACGGAGATAGTACCATTTATTACCAAGATGTTGCCAACCTGTTTGCATGATGCCAGTTTTCGGTCTAGGTAATACCATGGAGCAGGTTTGCTTCTATCAATGTCAATAGTAACATGAAAATCTTGAGTCCAACCCTTAGCAACTTCACCAATTGGTAGTGGATTGTAAGAATCATCGCCAGAAATTCCTAGCTTATTTAAATAATACCAATTGCCGTCTTCATAAGTCCAACCTGTCTTTACAGCATAATTATTATCAAAATAATAAGTTCTCTTTTCAGCAGATGGAGGATATTGTTCACCATATACTTTTCCTGTATTTTCAGACGTTTTTGCCTCTAGTACTTGTTTATCTGTTTGTTCTAGCAAAGCACCATCTTGTCCAAAATAGTACCACTTCTCCTCAAGGCCAATTTCTAAGACTGAATGATTATTAAATAAATTATCACGATAACCTGTTCCAGGAATTTCTAAGTATTGCCATCCAACTACCATTTCTCCTTTATCACCAAAATAGTAAGTTTTACCGTCTATTTTATGCCAATAGATTGCTTTATGATCATCTTTTACATAATATTTTCTATTATCCTTATCAACAAATTGGCCACCTGTGGTATCCGCAAATACAGTATTAGTAGCTAGCAAACCAAAGAAAAATGTTGCTAGTGCGACTTGCATCATTTTTTTCAAAAGCTTCATTTGTATCTCCTCCAACATTAAATCCACTCACCAGATGAAACAAAGTTATAAACTTTACCATCGATAGTTTGGCTACCTGTAACCATTGCTCCAGAGGAATTGAGATAATACCAGTTTCCTCCTACTTTTGTCCAACCTGTCTTCATATCTCCATTACTTGCATTTAGGTAGTACCAAGTTGAGCCATCTTTCACCCAACCAGTTGCCATGGCTCCCGATGAACGGAGATAGTACCACTTGTTATCAAGATATTGCCAACCTGTCTTCATATCACCATTTTTATTATCTAAATAATACCAAGTTGAACCATCTTGATACCAACCAATTGCCATAGCTCCTGATGAACGGAGATAGTACCATTTATTGCCAAGTTGTTTCCAACCAGTTTGCATGATACCAGTTGTTGGATCTAGATAGTACCAAGCTGAACCATCATTTATCCAACCTGTACGTATTTCACCACCAATATAGTCTTCTCCATTAATTTCTGTTTTAGCTAGATAATACCAGTTAGACTGGTCATAAAAGCCAACCTGTCTTTTAAAGAATGATCTTGATTAAAGTAATAGTTCGTGTAAAAACTCTTCTCTTCTTTATCTTCCGGATTTGTACGTTTTTCCCCATACTTTCTTCCAACGCTGTCTTTAGTTTTAACCTCTAATGCTTCCCAACCAACAAACTCTTGTAGCACTCCATTTTTATCGAAATAGTACCACTCTGACTTTGGAAAACCTTCTAATCTGATACCATTTGGGTAAGGACCAATTGTACTACCTTTAGATGGAAACGGGATATATTGCCAGCCGACAACCATCTCTCCTGATACATGATCAAAATAATAGTACTTGCCATCAATCACTCGCCAAGGCTTTTCTTTGAGTTCCCCCTTCTTGTAGTAGGTTCTACCATTTTCTTTGACAAATTGCCAACCTTCTGAATCAGCATCATCCGCTAATACTGCACTTGTCGCTAGCAAACCAAAGAAAAAGACTGCTAATGCGATTTGCATCAATTTTTTTACTATTTTCATTAGATGTATCCTCCATAACTGATTTTAGCAAATACAAAATCGCATGTCAATATACAAAAACTCCTCAAAAAAAGCAATTACATAACTGCAACTGCTTTCTATTCTTGCATGGTGTAACCGACACCACGCACGGTTTTAATGTAGCTTTTTTGACCTTTTACATCAAGCTTGCTACGTAGATAACGGATATAGACATCCACGATATTTGTTTCAGTCGCACTTTCATACTTCCAGACACTTTCCAACAACTGCTCACGAGTCAGAACTTTCTTGCTTCCCATAAGAGTGGCCAAAAGGTCATACTCACGACGCGTCAGAGCAATCATCTCCTCGCCACGATAAACGGTATGATGTTCTACATCCATACGCAGATTGCGGTAAGACGTTGGAACCTTCATCTGACTACAGTGTTGATCGATAAAGTCCCGACCTCGGAAAATCGCTGAAATACGAGCTACCAGATTCTCAATAATAACTGGCTTATAGATGTAAGAAACGGCAAAGCGTTGGATTGTCTCAATCTGATCTTGCAATTCTTCACGATGGTCCAAGACCATGATGACTGAAGCTGGCTTAGTCCGACTCAGCTTGTCTGCAAAATCCTGGGCTGTCATATCCCCCAGATGAGCATTCAATAAAATCAAGTCATAGTCTGTCTGAAGAGCCATGGAGAGGGCTTTTTGCCCCTCCTCAACCTGATCAACTCGGTATTGCTCTTTTTGGAGTTCCAAACTTAAAAAATGAGCTAGATTTCGTTCTTTCTCAAGTAATAAAATCCGTTTCCCCATGGCAGACCTACTTATTTTTTTCGTCATACCAAGAGTAGTGGAATGTTCCTTCTTTGTCTTTACGTTGGTAAGTGTGGGCACCAAAGTAATCACGTTGCGCTTGGATCAAGTTAGCTGGAAGGTCAGCTGAACGGTAGCTATCAAAGTAAGTAATAGCTGCTGAGAACGTTGGTACTGGCACACCAGCTTGAACTGCAAAGAGCTACGATATCACGCACTGCTTGTTGGTACTTAGCAGTAACATCCAAGAAGTATTCATCCAAAAGAAGGTTAGCAAGGTCTGCATCACGGTTATAAGCATCTGTAATCTTTTGCAAGAAACGAGAACGGATGATACAGCCATCACGCCAGATAGATGCGATATCTGCAAATGGCAAGTTCCAGTTGTTTTCTTTAGAAGCTACACGCAATTGAGCAAAAACCTTGTGCGTATGAAATGATTTTTGAGAAGTAAAGAGCTTGACGGATTTTTTCAATCAACTCAGCCTTGTCTCCTTCAAATTGGAAGACAGCTGGTTTTGGAAGAACCTTGCTAGCATGTACACGTTCTTCTTTGTAAGTTGAAATGTAGCGAGCAAATACTGACTCAGTAATTAGTGACAATGGCACACCAAGGTCAAGTGATGATTGGCTAGTCCATTTACCAGTTCCCTTGTTACCTGCAGCATCAAGGATGTAGTCTACGATTGGTCCATCTTGACCTTCATCGTCTTTACGGCTCAAGATATCAGCTGTGATTTCGATCAAGTAGCTGTCCAATTCACCCTTGTTCCACTCAGTAAAGATTTCAGCCATGTCTTCTGCAGAAAAGCCTAGCAAGTGTTGCATCAAGTCATAGCTTTCTGCGATCAATTGCATATCACCATACTCGATACCGTTGTGAACCATTTTCACATAGTGACCAGCTCCATCAGGACCGATGTAAGTCACACATGGTTTGCCATCTTCTGGTGCTTTAGCTGAGATTTCTTCAAGAACATCCGCAACCAATTCGTAGGCTTCTTTTTGTCCACCAGGCATGATAGAAGGACCTTCAAGGGCACCTTTTTCACCACCAGAAACCCCAGTACCGATAAAGTTGATACCTGAGTTTGCCAATTCTTCATTACGACGGATTGTATCTTTGTAGAAAGTGTTTCCGCCGTCAATCAAGATATCACCTTTGTCAAGGTGTGGAAGAAGGGCTTGAATAGTAGCATCTGTACCAGGTCCAGCTTGAACCATGAGCATGATACGACGAGGTTTTTCGATTGAGTTTACAAAACTTTCAACGTCATAGCTTGGTACAAAGTTCTTTTTAGGATGGCAAGCAATTACATCTTCAGTTTTTTCTTTACTACGGTTGTAGATAGCAACTGTGTAACCACGAGATTCAATATTAAGGGCAAGGTTACGACCCATTACGGCCATACCTACGACACCAAAGTTAGCTTTTGTCATTTGACACTCCTCTTATTTGATTTGTTTTATTTTATCATTTTTACTTTTGAAAAGAAAGAATTTTGTAACGACTGCTTAGTAGTCCAAGTCATCCGCATGTCCAGAACCATTTCCAACAAAGTATCCTGTCTTACAGTTAAGAGTAAAGAGATAGGTTCCATCTGGCTTGTAGAGGTTGTAATAACCATTGCCATTAACGATATTAACACGTTCAAGGATATATTGGTTACCAGTGATATATCCACGTGAACGTGAAGTCGCTAAAATTTGTTCTAAGACACCATCCGCAAAATCCCAGGCAGAGTTGTTACTATCATCAATAGCAGACTGATTATAGGCAACACGACTGGCACTTCTTTGAACAGCAACTCCTGCACTTGATACACCCATATTGACTTCACTGCGAGTACTCCTAGTTTCATTTGATGCAGTATTTGAGCTACTTGGGCTTGTCTCACTAGTAGTATTTGAACTGGCTTGACTAGAGCTTGAACTGCTAGTTTGACTTGAACTTGAGCTCGAAGTACTTGTTTGCTGACTCTTACCAAGACTGATAGCCTTATCTAGCACTTTATCAAGCTCCGTATTCCCAGTTTTAATATCTGTAAATTTAGCATTCGATTTGGCTTTGGCATTGGTATCCAACACACCATCAACAATAGCTGGTTTCTCAAATTGTGCATTGATATCTTGAACGGCCTTGATTTGCGTTGCTAGACTATCATACTTAGATTTTGCAAGCGTATATTCACGACTACCTTCCAGCTTATCAAGCAAGGTTTTAAGTTGAGTCAGTTTATCAAACTGGCTATTTTTCAAAGCCGTTTTATTACTATCTGTGTAGAAAGCATCATATAAATTATTAAATTCTTCCACTTCTGCCTGCGTGTTTGTGGTTGATTGAGAAGTCTGAATTTCCTTTGTCGAACGCGCTACCTGACGGTAGACATAATAAGCACTAACACAGATAATCACTGATACAAGCGCTAAGACGGTCAAAATAAAGCCTTTTTTGCTTTTCTTTTCTGAGTCTTCTTGTTCCAGACGAGAAAGGTTTTGCTCCTCTTCCACTTCTTCAGTCATTTCTGTTGGATTTTCATCCTCTAGCAATAGAGAATCCAAGCCTTGCTCCTCATCGTCCAGAGGCAAGGGTGGTAAGATGTCTTCAGAAGATGGAACTTCCTCCGAAGAAGCTTCTGACTCTTCTACAGCCTCACGCATCTCTTGAATTAAATCATCCAGACTCTGAGTTTCAACTAACTCCTCTTTTTTGTATTGGCGGGTCGCAAACTTATCTGCCTCAATTTCATCTTTATGTTGTTTCACATACTTGTCCAAGATAGAATCTCCAGGCAACACACCTGCTTCCACCTCTTCATTTTTTCGCATGGCTTCTCCAACCGTTAGCTCTTTGGCATCATCAAAATCAAATCGCGGTTCTTGATCTTCTGTTTTATGACGATTCCGTCTTTTCTTACTCATGAGTTTTCCTTTCTACTTCACTTCTTGACGTTTAACACGCTGACCAAAATATTGATATAAATCCACTTTTAAGGTTCCATTGTACAACTTACGCTTCTTATCCGCTTGACTACCGTACTTGGTCTCAAAGGCTTCATCGCTAGTTAGGATAAACTTACTCCACGTTTTCAGCGGTGCAAATACTTGACCCATCTCAGCATAAAGCTTGGTAACCCCTGCATCATCTGACAAGCGTTCACCATAAGGCGGGTTAGAGATAATCACTCCATTGATTTTATCAGAACGTAAATCCTGCACGCGCATCTGCTTAAAGATAATATCTCCTGCAACCCCTGCTGCCTGGGCATTAGCCTTAGCAATTTCCACCATACGTGCATCGATATCACAACCCATGATATCCAGTTCCAGTTCACGATCCACTTTCTTAGCCGCCTCTGTGCGCACTTCTTGGATCAAGCGATCGCTAATCCAGTTCCATTCCTCAAAGGCAAAGGAGCGACGAAGACCAGGCGCCATCTTTCTTGCAATCATAACCGCTTCAATACAGAAAGTCCCCGAACCACAGGTCGGATCAATCAGAGGCTTGTCTGGGAACCAGTTAGAAAGTTGCAAAATAGCTGCTGCCATGTTTTCCTTAATAGGAGCGCCACCTTTTTCGGTACGATAACCTCGTTTAAAGAGACTAGATCCTGTCGTATCAATCATGACAGTTGCTATGTCTTTAAGAATAGAAACCTCAATCTTAAACTCAGGACCAGTTTCCATCAGAGGAACCCCTTCTGGACGGGCATAGTGTTTCTGCAACTTCTTAACAACAGCTTTCTTAGAAATAGCCTGAACACTTGGCTCATTGTGAAGTTTAGATTTAACACATTTGGCTTTTGAAATCGGGAAACGAGCTCCAAGTGGTAAATAATTTTCCCAATCTAGAGCGAAAACTCCCTGAAAGAGCTCTTCAAAAGTCTTAGCTGGGAACGTTCCTACGATAATCTTGATACGGTCTGCTGCCCGAAGCCAGAGGTTGGTTTCGATGATGGCTCTTGCATCTCCTTGAAAACGAACACGTCCATTTTCAACCTGACAATCGTAGCCCAGCTCTCTCACTTCTCGTCCCACAACAGCTTCAAGACCTGCTGCAACAGTAGCGATTAAATTAAATTCTTTTTTCATTTTTAGTCTTGTAAGACCTTTCTATATGTCCACTTTAAAAAATGAGGTTGAGAAAGTTTTCTCAGCCCCAACCTATATGCAATTTTCTATAAGCCATGTTTTGTTCCAGAAGTGACTAGGACCACTTCCTTCGATAATCATCTGTCTACCACTAATAGCATAGAGCTGATAGCAGTCAGAGTACTACGTTCGTTTCCGTGCACTCCATGCCCCGACCAAAATTTGGGTTGCTAGCTTGAGGGGTTTACCGCGTTCCACTCTCTCCGTTTCCAGAAAGACTTCGTCACTGTGGCACTTTCAAGCCTACTCTGACCTATCCAAGGACTTAGCCATTTCAACTGCCGTAACGATTTCTCGTCCCTAGGCTTATGGTTTCGCCTAGCACAAACACTACAGGCATCACAGCCTGTGCTAGCATGGACTTTCCTCATGAAAAGAAATTCTCCTCACGCGATTATCCAAAAATTGCACTTTTCAAATAAGCTCTTATAAATCAGAGTTATCCAAAATTTGTTTACCAAATACTTCTTTTTCGAGACGATTCAAGCGTTTCAAAATATCAAAATTCGTCATAGAACTTGTAGTTGCTGCTTCAAGAGGCTCTGTTTGAACTGGTAAAGATTTCGGTTTACGAGATAATTCTTCCTTTAATTCAGCAATTTCTTGACGGAGAGATTTGACTTGAGCAGCATAAGTTTCATAGTCCTTGATGACATCATCCAAAAATTCATCAACTTCAACCTTACTATACCCGCGGACTTCACGTCCAAACTCTTGCTCAAAAATATCTTTTGCTGAAAAAATAATACTTGCCATCTCTCTCTCCATTCTCGATTTCTAATAGTATTATTATATAAAAAAAGGCAAACAAAAATCAAGGTCAAAGGCTTACTTTTCAGAAAAATTTTCTGCTAGCTCATTTAAGTCTTCAAAGGTTAGCCTTTTTATACGATAGCCTTTCTGATTTGTCATCAAGTTGTCCATAAATTTTAATTTTGTCTCATTTTTCTGGGATCATAGAAAAAATAGGCGAAATCAGTATTTTCTATCAAAAATCGTTGGTAATCACGCAGTTGCCCCATGTTTTCATATTTAGGATAGGCATATTTAACAAAATCTACCTGCTTAAACTGGCTAAGTTTAAGCTGATTCGCTTCATTCCAACTTTCCCCGTGTGTTTCAAAATCAAAAATAGTCGCTAGGCTAAAATCATACTCGTCTTTCATTTCATTTGCAACATCGAGAACCCAAGATTCAAATCCTAAATTCCCTGTAAATACCAGCCATTTAAGGCCCTCTTCTGCTAAATTTTCTAAATCTCTTCTAATCGCTTTCTTTATAACTTTTAACCTGATATCCTTTTCGTTAAACAAACCCAAGTCGAAGTTAGAATAACCCATAATTAAAGCTGTAGTCATTTTTGCACCTTTCTTTATACTTTTATGGTATAATAGAGTGATGTTATTGTACCAATAAGGAGAAATATGGTCAACTATCCTCATAAAATTTCATCAAAAAAAAGTCAAACATCTATTTCTCAACCAAAAAATTTCGCAAATCGAGGAATGACTTTTGAAAAGATGATTAACGCTACTAACGACTATTATCTAATGCATGGCATGGCCGTTATCCATAAAAAGCCAACGCCTGTTCAGATTGTTCGAGTAGACTATCCTCAACGGAGTCGAGCCAAAATTGTAGAAGCCTATTTTAGACAAGCTTCCACAACGGACTACTCTGGCGTATATAGAGGACATTACATTGACTTTGAAGCCAAGGAAACACGACAAAAGAATGCTATTCCAATGAAGAACTTTCATCTTCACCAGATTCAACATATGGAACAAGTTCTAGAACAGCAGGGTATTTGCTTCGTACTGCTTCATTTTTCTTCTCAACAAGAAACTTATTTGTTGCCGGCACTTGATTTGATTCGCTTTTATCATCAAGATAAGGGTCAAAAATCAATGCCACTTGGATATATTCAGGAAAACGGATATTTAGTGAAGCCAGGTGCTCTCCCTCAAATTCCCTATCTCGATATTATCAAAGAACATTTACTAGGTGGTAAAACAAGATGAACAAACAAACTATCCTGCGAATAGCTAAGTATGTAAGTATCGGCTTCTTAACTATAGTCATCGCAGCTGTTGTCCTAGGCGGAGGGCTTTTTCTCTACTATGTTAGCAAAGCTCCAGCCTTATCTGAAAGTAAATTAGTCGCGACAACCTCTAGCAAGATTTATGATAATAATAATGAATTGATTGCTGACCTTGGAGCGGAACGTCGCGTAAACACTCAAGCCAATGAAATTCCTACAGACTTAGTCAAAGCTATTGTATCTATCGAAGACCACCGTTTCTTTGATCATAGAGGTGTTGATACTATTCGTATCATGGGAGCTGCATTGAGAAACCTCCAAGGACAGGGGGGGCTCCAAGGTGCTTCAACCTTGACCCAGCAATTGATTAAATTAACTTACTTTTCTACTTCAACTGCTGACCAAACCATATCACGTAAAGCTCAAGAAGCTTGGCTAGCAGTTCAGCTAGAACAAAAAGCAACCAAGCAAGAAATCCTGACCTATTACATCAATAAAGTCTACATGTCTAACGGTAATTATGGGATGCAAACCGCAGCCCAAAATTACTATGGAAAAGACTTGAAAGAATTAAGCTTGCCACAGTTAGCACTCCTTGCTGGAATGCCTCAGGCACCAAACCAATATGATCCTTATTCCCATCCAGAAGCTGCTCTCGAACGTCGTAATTTAGTACTTTCAGAAATGAAAGACCAAAATTACATCAGTGCAGAACAATATGAAAAAGCAATTAATACTCCTATCACCGATGGTCTCCAGAGCTTAAAATCAGCCAATAGTTATCCAGCCTATATGGACAATTACCTCAAAGAAGTAATCGACCAAGTCGAACAAGAAACTGGCTACAATCTTCTTACCACAGGTATGGAAGTCTATACTAATGTCGACAAAAATGTTCAACAGAGACTTTGGAATGTTTACAATACAGATGAGTATGTTGCTTACCCAGATGATGAACTCCAAGTAGCATCCACTATCGTAGATGTAACAAATGGTAAAGTACTTGCTCAGTTAGGTGCCCGTCACCAATCAAGTAATGTATCTTTCGGCATCAACCAAGCCGTGGAAACCAACCGTGACTGGGGTTCTACTATGAAACCCATCACTGACTATGCTCCTGCATTAGAGTATGGAGTCTATGACTCTACTGCATCTATTGTACATGACATTCCTTATAATTATCCTGGTACTGATATTCCCGTCTACAACTGGGACCATGGTTACTTTGGAAATATTACAATTCAGTATGCACTTCAACAGTCACGTAATGTCACAGCGGTTGAAACTCTTAATAAGGTTGGTTTAGACAGAGCAAAAACCTTCCTCAATGGATTAGGTATTGACTATCCAAGCATACACTATGCCAATGCCATTTCAAGTAATACACCTGAATCCAACAAAAAATATGGTGCAAGTAGTGAAAAAATGGCCGCTGCCTACGCAGCTTTTGCTAATGGTGGTATTTATCACAAACCAATGTATATCAATAAGATCGTCTTTAGTGATGGTAGTGAAAAAGAATTTTCTGATGCTGGTACACGAGCTATGAAAGAAACCACTGCCTATATGATGACCGAAATGATGAAAACTGTCTTAGTCTACGGAACAGGACGTGGAGCCTACCTACCATGGCTTCCACAAGCAGGTAAGACAGGTACTTCTAACTATACTGACGACGAAATTGAAAAGTATATCAAGAACACTGGCTACGTAGCTCCAGATGAAATGTTTGTAGGTTATACTCGCAAATATGCAATGGCTGTTTGGACAGGTTACTCAAATCGTCTCACTCCAATCATTGGAGATGGTTTCCTCGTAGCTGGTAGAGTCTATCGATCAATGATGACCTACCTCTCAGAAGATAATCGCCCTGGAGATTGGACAATGCCTGAGGGCTTATACAGAAGTGGAGAGTTCGTCTTCCAAAACGGAGCAAGAAATACTTGGAATACTACATCTACACAACAAACACAGACAGTAGAGAATTCCTCTACAACAACTGAAACTTCAACTACACAGGCAAATACGACTGTTGGTCAACAACCCAATAATGCTCCAGTAACTGATCCAAATCAAGGACAAACTGGTCAAGCTGTCCAACCAGTACAACCAACACCACAAAATCCACAAGTTCAACAGCAACCACAATAGTAAGATAAAGAAAATCCTGAGAATAGAAACTCAGGATTTTTTCTACAAAAAATTAGCCTCATCATCTCTGAAAGTGAAGGTAGTCATCAATTCATCTTCGAGAAAGCAAAAGAAGTTAGCCAAAACTAACTTCTTATTTGATCTATTTCACATGTTTTGCAAGTTCTTCTTGCGCTTTTTTATTGGATTCTTCTTTTTCTTTCATCCATTTATCTTGAGCTTTTTGGTATTCATCTGCTGTGACTGCCTTGTCTTGAAGTTCCAAATATTTGTATCGGAGCGGATCGCTTGTTCCCTTGTTCCCTGAGAAAGAGAAAGGTAAAGTAAATGGTACCATCTTAGACAAGATTGGACGACCTGTACGAGATGTCGTTGGAATGACTAGGGCACTATCTGTTAGCCAAGCTTGAGCTGCAGCATATTTGTTATACCGTTTCGTCACATCTGTAGTTTCTTCCCCTGCTTCATTGACCATTTTATCATAATCATTGAGACCAACCTTCTTAGCCGCCTCATTGTCTTTTCCTGAATCAAATCCTAGGTAAGTTCTCGTATTTTCCCCTACAGAAGGCTTGATGATATCAAGATAAGTTGATGGATCTGAGAAGTCTGGTCCCCATCCAACGTTATCAGAAATATCCCAATCTTCACCGGCAGCAGTTTGTGCAAATAAAGTAACATTAAGCACTTCATCTTTTTGCAATTGTTGAATATCAATAATGACATTATCAGTTCCTAAAGTCGCTTCCAAGGATTGTTTCATAGATTGAACACGCTGAACTTTTGTAGTTGCTGTTTGGTCAACAGGCATATCTAGGTGAATTGGGAAGGTTACACCCTCAGCTTGAAGAGCAGTCTTAGCTTTGGCAAATTCTGCTTTAGCTTTTTCAGGATTGTACAGACCGTCTTGAGCATCAGCAAGGTTCACATCCTTCCATTCATCCCCGTAAGTCACCAATTTTTCTTTGACCATATCACCAAAGTTCTTACCATCTGCTTGGACAAATGTTGGCGGAACAAAAATATTACGTAAGATTTTACTTGCTCCAGTTTGTCCATTTAGCTGAGAAGCATAGGCTGTACGGTCAAAACCAAAAGCAATGGCCTGACGGAAATCCTTGTTTAAGAGTGCTTTTTTCGTAGAAGTCTTTTGTTCGTCGCTAGTCTTAGAAGTATATTTATAGGACTGACGGTCAATGTTTGTTCCTACTACATAAGTCGTAGAGTCCTGTTGCGTATAGACAATATTGTCCTTCATCTCTTTCTCAAGCTCTGCGAAACTTGCACTTGTTGGATAAAGACGCGCTGCTGAAAGACTACCATCTTTAAAGTTTTCTGCAGGTTTACTAGTATCTTGACCATCCCAGAATGACAATTTAACTTTGTCAATATGCACATTGTCTTTATCCCAGTAATTAGGATTCTTCGCAAATTCAACAGTAGATTTAGTCACAATGGATTTCAACAAATACGGACCATTATACAAGATACTACTTGGATCTGTTGCTTTAGCAAAATCATCCCCTTTTGAGTTCAAAAACTCTTCATTAACTGGTGCCAAGACACCCATTGTTGTTTTAGAATTCCAAAAACTTTCAGGTTTGTTCAAAGTGTATTGGACTGTTTGATCGTCAAGCGCTTTAATCCCAACTTGAGAGAAATCTTTATTTTCCCCTTTAGCATAGGCATCCAATCCTTTGATTGAATCCTGTACCAAGTAAAGGGCTTCAGATTTCTTGTCTGTCGCATATTTAAGACCCGTTACAAAGTCTTGAGCCTTGACAGGAGCATATTCTTCTCCTTCTGATGTGTACCATTTGGCATCCTGACGAATCTTATAAGTATAGGTCAAGCCATCTTTAGAAACTGACCAGTCCTCTGCCATTGATGGAACCAAATTCCCATAGCGGTCACTCTCCAACAATCCATCAATCACATTACTAGTAATGTCAGCAGTCGCTGCCTTACCAGTCGTTAAGTAGTTGAGATTATCTGGGTCTGTCTCATAGGTAAATGCGAAGGTTTTCTCAGCTTTTGAGGCTGTCCCACCAGAACATGCAGCTAGAACACCCGCTGCTAGTAAGGTAACTCCTGCGAGTGCCAATACTTTTCTCGTTTTCATAAACTTCTCCTTTGCTTTTCTATCCATTATAGACCCTTTTTTTAAACCTTGTCAACAGAATTTTTCAGAATTTTTTAAAAGTATTTTTTTAAAACATTGCATCTGCAAAAATATGAATAATATCAAAAAAACCCTCAACTACATTAAGTAGTCAAGGAATTATCAATCATATTTCTAAAAAAAGCAACTGGGGAACCGGCTTAGTTCTTTAATCTAACTCATTTCTTACACACTGCAAAGCTGCTCCAATTACTTGGTGCATATCGTAATAACGATAGTGTCCTAAAGGACCACCAAAGATAACATTTCCTTGCTCATCAGCCAATTTTTTATACGATTTATATAAGTGATTATTACGATCATCATTTACTGGATAATACGGCTCAACACCTTTTTCCCATGTTTTAGAATATTCTTTAGTTCAGGAGTTTTACCATTTAAAACCACACGTTGCTCATCAATCTTAGCTTGTGCTTCTGCTGGCGTTACAACTCCCCAAAGTTTATTGAAGGTATTCATATTAAAAGGCAGGTTATAAATCTCACCCTTATAATTTGCAACTGGAGAGTTTGTGTAACGGTTAAACTCTGCAAACTGATTCACATAATCCCAAATCTCCTTGTCAGAAGTATGGAAAATATGAGCACCATATTGATGAACTTGAATTCCTTCCTCTTCACGAGTATAGATATTACCCGCGATATGATTTCGTTTTTCGATGACTTTTACTTTTTTTTCCTTTTAAGGCTGCTTCATGGGCAAATACTGCACCAAAAAGACCAGCACCAACAACAAGATAATCGTACATACGATACTCCTTCAATTCAAAAACATACTAAATTTCAATCAAGGTATTCCTAAAATAAAGTAATACTGAGTAAAAAAATCAGCTAGCAAACTAAAGTGATCGCTACAACCAACTAAAAAAATACTTTGAAATTATATAAAAACTAATAAGGTTAGTAATAGATTTACGACGGCAAGACAATATTTACATAGTCTTAATAGATTTTCAAATAGTATCAACAAACCTAGAAATACTAATCAATTCTAGCATAAAGCAATAATTTTTTCAGCTACAAATACAATGAGTAAGTCAAATCAAAAAGACAAGCATCAAAAAATGATGATTGTCTTCTTAGAATAATTTTCTTTTCGGAAAAACTAGTTTATCTTATTTAACATGATTTTCTGCTTCTTTTTGAGCTTTTTCAATTGCTTTTTTGCTTTCTTGCTCCCATTTAGTCTTGGCTTCTTCATACTGTTTGGTCGTAACAGGATCTTTTTGCAGTTTCATATACTTATAGTTATAACCGTCCCCCTTGATACCGACCAATGAGTACCCTCTTGTAAATGGTGTCACTTTTGTCACAGAAGCAGTCCCACCTCCTGACATAGCTGACATAATGAGAGAGTTATCAATCATCCAAGCCTGTGCTTCAGCATATTTCTCGTAACGTTTGGCTACATCTTTATTTTCACTATCCGCATCTTTGAGCATTCTAGTGTAAGTATCCAAACCTAGGCTAGCAATCTTCGCTTTATCTTCCTTGGCATCTAGACCAAAAATCTTGAGATAGAATCCATCCTCTGCATTAAAAGGATTGAGGTAAGTAGATGGATCCTGATAATCCGCTACCCAACCATCAAAACTTAAATCATAATCTCTTGCATCGGGAGTAGGAGCCAAGAAGGCTACGTTATTATACTCATCTGTAGAGAGTTGTTGAACATCAATAACAAGATTGTCAGCACCTAAAACTGATTCAAGAGTCTGTTTCACAGAATTCATACCAGTCACAGCATTTTTATTCGTCTGATCCACAGCTACATCCAAGTGAATTGGGAAGGTAACACCTTGACTTGCCAAGTCTTTTTTGGCTTCCACAAATTTTGCTTGGGCTTTCTTTGTTGAAATAGGCATCCTGAGCATCCGCCAAGTTAATACCTGACCATTCTATGCCATAGTTGACCAATTTAGAAGCGACTACTTCTCCAAAGGTCTTGTCTCCAACTTGGACAAATGTAGGAGGCACTAGGGTGTTACGAAGGGTCTTGCTAGCCGCTTCTTTCCCATTTGACTGGGCAGAGTAGGCTGTGCGGTTCAGGGCAAAGTTCACTGCTTGGCGGAAGTTTTTGTTCAAGACAGCTGTCTCAGTTGACTTCTTCTGCTCATCTGTCGTTTTAGATGTATGGTTGTAAGCCTTACGATTGACGTTGAAATTGAAGTACCAAGAAGTCTTGTCCTGCAAACTATAGACGATATTATCCTTATATTTCTCCTTGGTCTTGGCGAAGTTAGAACTATTTGGATAAACCCCAGCGATAGAATAAGCTCCACTTTCAAAGTTACGGATGGTCAATTCTTGGTCTGAACCATCAAAGTAAGCCAATTTTACGTGTTCAATCGATACTTTGTCATGATCATAGTAATGCGGATTTTTCACATACTCAATAGATGATTTTGATGTGAAATCTTTTAACAAATAAGGTCCGCTGTAGAGAATGCTATCTGGAGATAAGGTACCAAAATCTTTCCCTTTTGAATTTAAAAACTCTTCGTTTACTGGGAAAAGAATACTGTTCGTTGTTTTTGAGTTCCAGTAAGGCTCTGGGCGTGCCAAAGTATACTCAACAGTCTGGTCGTCAATAGCCTTCACCCCAACCTTAGAAAAGTCAGAATTCGCTCCTGTAATATAATCATTCAAGCCCTTGATCGAGTTTTGAATCAAGTCAATGGCCTGTGATTTATTATCCACTGCATACTTGATACCTGTCACAAAATCTTGTGCCTTAACTGGGGCGTACTCTTCACCGTCAGCCGTGAACCATTTGGCATCTTTTCTTAATTTGTAGGTATAAGTCAGACCATCTCTTGAAACAGACCAGTCTTCTGCCAAAGATGGAACTAGATTTCCATAATTATCATTTTCAAGCAAACCATCAACTAAGTTGGTTATAATCGATGTATTATCGGCGTAGTAGTCTAATAAATAGTTAAATGTAGTTGGATTTCCACTAAAGGTTGATGAGTAAGTTTTTGTATCTGAACCTGATTGACCGCAAGCAGCTAAAAAGCAAAGCAGTCGCAAAAGTCAGGCCTGCACTAAGGACACGCTTTTTTGTATTCATCTTCTTTCTCCTTTATGTTAGTTTTTATAACATAAGTTTATTTTACCAAATTAGTGGGGATTTGTAAAGTTAATTGAATTTCTAGAATGGAAGTTTATTAAACTCTAGGCATTAAAAAAAACAAAGGAATTCTGTCTTACATACAGTCTCCCCTTATTTTTATGCGATTTATTGATTAAAAATTATTTGTAAAAACAAGCCTAGACTCATTTTACGTGTTTTTCTAAATCCTTTTGATACTGAGCATTCGATTCTAGTTTTTCCTTTTGCCACTTTTTGAGGGCTGCCTCATACTCTTTCGTTGTAACAATATCATTTTGAAGTTCCATTCCTTTAAAAATAAATGGATCCCCTTTGATACCAACTTGTGAATAAGCTTTAGTAAATGGTACAGCACGACTTACCATAGGAGAACCTCCTGAAGACGCCACTGGAATAAGGAGAGAACTATCTGTTACCCAAGCTTGAGCCTTAGCATATTTCTCATAACGTTTGTCAAGATTAGTGGTCTCAGAGGCAGCTTCATCCAAGAGCTTCTTGTATTCATCCAAGCCAACTTTCGCCATCACTTCAGGATCCTTGCCCTTTGTTATACCTAGATGTTTCAAAGCAGAACCCTTCTTAGCATCTAAAATATTGAGATAGGTTGCTGGATCTTGATAATCTGGTCCCCAACCTGTTCCGTTCAAATCATAGTCTTTTTGTGTTGGAACTTTAGCTTGAGAAGTGATACTTTCCTTCTCATTATCTGTCATTTGAAGAACATCTACAATGACATTCTCCGTTCCAAGCGTTTCTTCAATTGATTGTTTTAGCGAATTGGTTTGTTGAACCGCAACTACATCTGTCTGTTCTACTGGCACATCCAAATGAATCGGGAAACTTACTCCCTTAGCTTGCAATTCTGACTTCGCTTTTTCAAATGCAGATTTAGCCTTTGTAGGATTGTAAATTGTATCCTTACCATCTGTGAGAGTCACATCTTTCCACTGTTCTCCATATTTCAGTAGTTCATCCTGAGCCAACTGTCCGAAGGTCTTTCCTGCTACTTGAACATAATTATCTGGCACTAGACTATTACGAATAATCTTATCCGCACCTTCTTCACCGTTTAATTGAGCTGTATAGGCGTGGCGATTGAAGGCAAAATTAATTGCTTGACGGAAATTTTTATTCAGCATGGCTTCTTTTGTAGAAAGCTTTTGTCCTTCATCTGTCTTGGCTGTTTTATTATATGATTGACGATTTACGTTAAAAGTAAAGTAATAACTAGTTGCTTCCTGAGGGCTATAAATAATCTGATCTCCATATTTCTCTTTGGTAGAAGCAAAACTTGAACTATTTGGGAAAAGTCTCGCTGTATTATATGCTCCTGTAGCGAAACTACGGATAAGGGATTCTTGATCTGATCCGTCATAGAATGTTAATTTTACATTATCAATCTTGACATTTTCCTTATCCCAATAGTTAGGATTTTTTTCATATTCAATCACAGATTTAGAAATCAAAGATTTCAAAAAAATATGGACCATTGTAGAGAATACTTGATGGGGTTGGCGCTCCGTAATCCTTGCCTGTTGCATTCAAAAATTCTTCATTTACAGGGAGCATGGTTGCTGTTGTTACTTTAGAGTTCCAAAAACTTTCTGGTTTATTAAGGGTATATTCTACCGTATAATCATCAAGAGCTTTAACACCTACAGTTGAAAAATCATTGGTCTCACCACTAACATAAGCCTCCAAACCTTTGATTGATTTTTCAATCAAAGAAAGACCATCTGACTTAGCATCTGCTGCATGTTTCAGTCCTGTAACAAAATCCTGCGCCTTAACTTCTGCATACTCCTCTCCTTCAGAAGTATACCACTTTACCCCCTTACGAAGTTTGTAAGTGTAAGTCAAACCATCGGTTGAAACAGTCCAATCCTCTGCTAAAGACGGAACAAGATTCCCATATTTATCATTCTCTAAAAGACCATCAACAACATTACCAATCACGTCAGAGGTAGAACTTTTACTCGTAACGCTATAATCCAAAGAAGACGGATCCACTGCATAAACATAAGAAAAGCTCCTCGGGGCATCTGCTTTCTTATCACTTTTACCACAAGCTACCAAAAGAAGGGCTGCACTCATCGTTAAGCCTGCTCCTAAAATCCACTTTTTCGATTTCATAACCAAACTCCTTTAATAATATGTTATTTCCACCATTATACTCTATTTTATTCTAAATGCAAGAGCTTTCGACAGATTTTTTAGAAAATTCTAACAAATGTTTTTAAAAGAGTTTTCTAAAAAACTTTTAGCAAAAAACCTCAAACTCTATAAGCTTGAGGTCCCCACTTTTTAGTCAGTCAATTCCACACAGAAAGCATCCCATGGAGCTAAGATTTGTTTTTCAAAGACTTCTTGAGCCGCAGTGTTTTCAATCAAGACTGATTTGACGTTTCCTTCTACGGTCAAGTCTTGCTCTTCATTGGACAAGTTAGCCACAACTAAGAATCGACGAGCGCCATCTTTACGGATGTAGGCAAAGACTTTGTCAGCCGTATCAAGCAATTCAAAGTCAGCTCGAATCAGCCAGCTATTCTCCTTACGGATTTGAACCAGTTTCTGATAAGTATAGAAAATAGAATCTGGATTTGCCAGCGCTTCTTGAACGTTGATTGCTTGATAGTTTGGATTCACTGCCAACCAAGGTTGACCTGTCGAGAAACCAGCGTTTTTACTCTCATCCCATTGCATGGGGGTACGGGCGTTGTCACGTCCAATGACACGGATACTGTCCATGATTTCTTCCAGCGAAACGCCTTTTTCAATAGCCTCACGCGCATAGTTGAGAGATTCAATATCTTCTACTTGGTCCAGCGTTTCAAAGGGATAGTTGGTCATGCCAATCTCCTCACCTTGGTAGATATAAGGTGTTCCTCTCATGAGATGAAGTAAGATTGCAAAGGCTTTGGCAGATTTTTCACGGTATTCCTGGTCATTTCCCCAGATTGAGACGATACGAGGGAGGTCATGATTATTCCAAAAGAGGGAATTCCAACCGTCCTCAACTCCTAACTCTGTCTGCCATTTATTGAAAATCTCTTTCAACTTAGCGATATTCAGCTCTTTTTGATAGTGCCATTTAGGCTGACCTTCCTGATACTGAAGACAGATATGCTCAAACTGGAAGACCATAGACAATTCTTGCCCCTTTGGATCCGAGTAGAGTTTAGCAATCTCTGGCGTTGCTCCCCATGTCTCTCCCACTGTCAAAAGATTCTTATCTCCAAAGGTCGCTTGATTCATCTCCTTGAGATAAGGGTGGAGCATAGGACCATTATTGACTACCTTCTCGTCAGGAATTTTACCAATCATGTCAATAACATCCATACGGAAACCACCAATCCCTTTATCAATCCAGAAGTTCATCATATCATAAATTTTCTGGCGAAGTTTTTCATTTTCCCAGTTGAGATCAGGCTGTTTCTTACTGAAAAAGTGAAGATAGTATTGACCTGACTTTTCATCATATTCCCAAGCAGATCCGCTAAAGATAGAATCTAGGTCGTTGGGTTCATCCCGCCAGATATAGTAGTCTCGCTCAGGACTGTCGGGATTTTCACAGGCCTCGACAAACCAAGCATGTTCATCTGAGGTATGATTGACCACCAAGTCCATGATGATACGAATATCCCGCTTCTTGGCTTCTGCAATCAGTTGATCCATATCCTCCATGGTTCCGAAAATAGCTGCAATCGCTTGATAATCAGCAATATCGTAGCCATTATCATCCATAGGACTGTCATAAACAGGAGAAAGCCAAATCGCTGTAATTCCTAACTTAGCTAGATAATCTAACTTACTGGTAATTCCTGGCAAATCGCCAATTCCATCTCCGTTGCTATCCATAAAACTCTTGGGATAGACTTGATAGACTACGGCATTGTGCCACCATTTTTCTTGCATCTTCTTACCTCATTATTTTCATAATCTATAGTCTATGATAGCGCTTTTTGAGAATTTTGTGCAAGCGTTTGCCTAATCTTTTTACTTTCTTTTTTAGCTCCATAGTTTCCTAACTTCCAATTTTTTATTATAATAGAGGTCAGAGGTAAAAAAATGAAAAAACAAGCTTTTAGTTCTGAACAATATTTGAATCTACAGCGCGACCACATTTTGGAGCGCATTAACCAATTTGACGGCAAACTCTACTTGGAGTTTGGTGGCAAAATGTTAGAAGATTTCCATGCTGCTCGTGTCCTTCCTGGTTATGAGCCTGACAACAAAATCAAGCTCTTGCAAGAATTGAAAGAGCAGGTTGAGGTTGTGATTGCCATTAACGCAAGCAACATCGAGCATTCCAAAGCACGTGGTGACTTGGGCATTTCTTATGACCAAGAAGTTCTTCGTTTGATTGATAAATTCAATGAATTAGGGATTTTTGTCGGCTCTGTTGTCATCACACAATACGCTGGTCAGCCCGCTGCAGATGCCTTCCGCAACCAACTTGAGAAAAACGGGATTGATTCTTATCTTCATTATCCAATCAAAGGATATCCGACGGATATGGACCACATCATTTCTCCAGAAGGTATGGGGAAAAATGACTACATCAAAACAAGTCGCAACTTGATTGTCGTAACGGCTCCTGGACCTGGTTCTGGAAAATTGGCAACTTGTATGTCAAATATGTACCACGACCAAATCAATGGTATCAAGTCTGGCTATGCCAAATTTGAAACTTTCCCAGTTTGGAATCTTCCCCTTCATCACCCAGTCAACTTAGCCTACGAGGCTGCCACAGCTGACCTTGACGATGTCAACATGATTGACCCATTCCATCTCCAAACCTATGGAGAAACCACTGTCAACTACAATCGTGATATCGAGATTTTCCCAGTGCTCAAGCGCATGTTGGAACGCATTCTAGGAGAGTCTCCATACGCTTCTCCGACAGACATGGGTGTCAACATGGTTGGTTTCGCTATTACTGATGACGAGGTTGCTGTCGAAGCTTCTAAACAAGAAATCATCCGCCGTTACTATCAAACTGTTCTTGACTTCAAGGCTGAAAAAGTTGGCGAATCTGCTGTCAAGAAAATTGAACTGCTCATGAATGACCTCGGCATTACACCTGCAGACCGTAAGGTTGCTGTCGTTGCCCGTCAAAAAGCAGAAGAAACTGGCGGACCAGCCCTAGCCCTTGAATTGCCAAGCGGAGAAATTGTCACTGGTAGGAACTCAGAGCTCTTTGGCCCTACAGCCGCTGCCTTGATCAACGCCATCAAGAAATCAGCTAACATCGCTAAGGAAGTAAAACTAATCGAGCCTGAACTTGTCAAGCCAATCCAAGGTCTCAAAAATCGATCATCTAGGTAGCCGTAATCCACGCCTGCATTCAAATGAAATCCTGATTGCTCTTGCTATCACAGCCACAGAAAATCCTGATGCTGCCCGCGCTATGGAAGAGCTTGGCAACCTCAAAGGAAGCGAAGCTCACTCAACCATCATCTTGACAGATGAAGACAAGAATGTCCTTCGCAAATTGGGTATCAATGTAACCTTTGACCCTTACTACCAATACGACCGCTTGTATCGTAAATAAAGATTGCAGCCTCTCCACTCTCGGAGGAGGTTTTCTCTCTGTCTCAGGAGCCAGCTTTATGTTATAATGAAAGAAGAAAACTGAAAGGATTTACCATGTCAAAAGAAGTTATTGTCGAAAGTTTTGAACTTGACCACACCATTGTCAAAGCACCCTATGTTCGCTTGATTGGAGAAGAAACAGGGCCAAAGGGAGACATCATCTCCAATTATGATATTCGCTTGGTGCAACCAAACGAAGACTCGATCCCTACTGCTGGCCTTCACACCATCGAGCACCTCTTGGCCAAACTCATCCGTACCCGCATTAACGGTATGATTGACTGTTCTCCATTTGGTTGCCGCACAGGCTTCCACATGATTATGTGGGGGCGCCATACCAGCGCTGAAATTGCAGCTGTCATCAAGGATTCGCTCAAGGAAATCGCTGAAACTACCACTTGGGAAGATGTCCCAGGGACAACCATCGAATCTTGCGGAAACTACAAGGACCACAGCCTCTTCTCTGCTAAAGAATGGGCAAAACTCATCTTGGAACAAGGGATTTCAGATGATGCCTTTGAGCGTCATGTGATTTAAACACAAAAAGGAACCAGTTTTTTCAGCTGCTTCCTTCTTTTTTATTCTCAAAATTTTGTCTTATACTCAATGAAAATCAAAGAGCAAACTAGGAAACTAGCCGCAGGCTGTACTTGAGTACGGCAAGGCGACGTTGACGTGGTTTGAAGAGATTTTCGAAGAGTATTATGCTTTTTCACGAATAACTAAACCACCATTTTCCATATCTGCTTCCAGATGTTTAGCATCTAGATGATCCAAATGGAAGTCCGTTACTTTATCACGAATTTCTTGTTCAACCACGCGACGGAGTGGACGAACACCCATGACTTCGTCATAGCCTTCTTCTGTGATATAGTCTTTAGCCGCTTGACTGACTACCAAATCAATGTCTTTCTTAGCCAAGGTTTGGTTGACTTCTGCCAACATCAAGTCCACAATCTTAGAAAGTTCTTCCTTGGTCAAGTGTGAGAACTCGATAACTGCGTTAAAGCGATTAAGGAATTCTGGACGGAAGAATGATTTCAAACGGTCCATCAATTCTGGTTTATCTGCATCTTCCGTCAAATTAGCTTCATAGCCAAATCCAGCATTTGATGTTGCGATAATGACAGTATTTTTAAAGTTAACGGTATTTCCTTGACCATCTGTCAAACGACCATCATCCAAGACTTGAAGGAGAAGAGTGATCACTTGAGGATCAGCCTTTTCAATTTCGTCCAAGAGAATGATAGAGTAAGGATTGCGACGGACACGTTCTGTCAAGGTATTGCTATTATCATCATACCCCACATAACCAGCTGTTGTACCGATTAGCTTAGAAACGGCTGTGCGGTCACTATATTCGGACATATCCAAACGAATGATAGCCTCCTTGGTAGCAAACATATCCAGCGCCAATTGCTTAGCAAGTTCTGTCTTACCAACCCCAGTTGGACCTACAAAGAGGAAGCTACCGATTGGGCGATTGCCTTCATCAAAACCAGCACGGTTACGTCGGATAGCACGAGCTACAGCTTCAACTGCCTTGTCTTGACCGATCACCTTGTCCTGCAAGCGATGAGCCATATCTTTCAAACGTTCGATGTCTGACGCTCCCATTTGCGATACTGGAATACCTGTCATTCGTTCTACAGATTCAGCCACATCGTTGACATTTGCAGTCACCTTCAGATCTTCTGTGTGGTTTTCGATTTTCTTTTCCAATTCTGCAATTCGTGTTTTATAGTTTAGTGCTGCTTCAAAATCTTCTGCCTCAACTGCTTTTTCTTGCTTGTCTTTCTGCCTCAATTTCACGTTCAATAGCATGCACATCTGTTACAGGATGTTGAGCCGCCAAGTGAGCTGCCGTTACATCGACAAGATCAATAGCCTTATCTGGCAAGCTACGTTGTGGAATGTATTGGACAGAATAATCCACTGCTGCTTTCAAGACTTCATCTGGCAAGATGACATTGTGGTGTTGTTGATAGAGATCACGAATTCCTTGAAGGATTTTAAAGGTATCCTCTGCTGAAGGAGCATTGACCTTGACTTCGTTGAAACGACGAGCAAGAGCTGCATTCTTCAAAATCGTGTTACGGTATTCGTCTTGAGTCGTTGCCCCAATCACTGTCAATTCTCCACGAGAGAGAGCTGGCTTGAGAATATCCGCAAGCCCTTTAGAACCACTGTCACCTCCAGTAGATCCAGCACCGAGGATTTGGTGAATTTCATCAAAGAAGAGGATAATATTCCCTGCTTCTTTGACCTCATTGACTAGATTTTGAACGTTTTCTTCAAAACTACCGCGGTATTGAGTCCCAGCTTCAAGGCCTGAGATATCAATAGAAATAATTTCCTTATTCTTAATAGCAGCTGGAACATCACCATTCACAATAGCTTGTGCCAAACCTTCGACAACGGCTGTCTTACCAACGCCTGCATCTCCGACCAAAACAGGATTGTTCTTGGTACGGCGTGAAAGAATTTCAGATGTTTCTTGAATTTCCTTGTTTCGTCCGATAACAGGATCCAACTTGCCCTCACGCGCTTCTGCTGTCAAGTTTCGACCCAGTTTAGCAAGGACACCATCTTGTTTAATACCTGACGTATGTTGTGGCATTTGTCCATCAGTTTCTGCATTCCCTGGTAATTGACCAGTTGCACGATAGTGAGCAAATTCCTCAGGTGTGACTTCGCGTCCATTAATCAAGTAGCGACGATTTTCAGAACTGTATCCTCGCATACCACCCATCAATTGGTTAAATAAATCATCCATGTTGTTAAAATTATTAAAGTTGTTGTTCATATTCTTTACCTCTTTTTGTTTACTTAGTTATGATTACTGATATTGACTATCTTTGACCTTTATTTTAAAAAATTTAGACTAGCTAAATCGCTACTCTACGTACTATTTCTGGTTTTTCTTTTTCAAGCAGGAGTAGACTATCTTTACTTATGAAGATTTGTAGATTAAACATAGACCCCACCTCTTTCTATTTTACTTTAAATAAGTGTTCTAGTAAGGCTTTCATTTACCTTACGTTCATAATATACTACATTAGTCAGAAAAGGTCAAGGAATTTAACTTTAATTGACCAATGTTTTTTAAAAAGCAAAAACACCCTGAAACGTCAGGGTGCTATTCTTACATCAAATACAAAATTGTTAGCGTCAGGAGACTTGCTAGAAGTCCCACTCCCCAAAAGAAGAAGTCAACCTTCCACTCGCTCCAAGGATTTCCTTTACCAGACAATCCTCCAAGCTCAAAATGGTGATGCACAGGTGTCATACGGAAAATACGTTTGCCATCTGTCAATTTGAAGTAACTTACTTGCATCATGACTGAAGTTGTTTCAAAGACATAAACAATTCCGATAATCAAGAGAGTCCATTCTTGGTGGAGAGCCATAGAGATAGCTGCTAGCATTCCCCCTAGGGCCAAACTTCCCACATCCCCCATAAAGACCTTAGCAGGCTTGTGGTTAAAGACGAAGAAACCGAGCAAGCCACCAATCATGGCTAGAATCACCAGAAGAATATCCATCTGACCTTGCACATAGGCAATAACTCCATAGGCAGACAAACTAATCACGACTGAAATACTAGCCAGACCATCAATTCCGTCTGTCAAGTTGACTGCGTTTGAAAAACCGACTAGCCAGAACAGTGCAAAAACAATATAGAAAATCCCTAGATGCACTTGGTAACCAAAGACTGAAAGCATATCGCCACCACGCTCATAGAAAAGGTAGAAAATGACGCCACCTAGAAGTTGAAGAGCCAACTTCTGCTTAGGATTTAACCCCTCATTGATTTTACGAAAAACCTTGAGGAAGTCATCTAAAAATCCAACAAGTCCATAAAGGACCAAGATGAACAAAATCATACCGACATTGTTAGTTAATTGTTGGGTGAAGAGAGCAACGAGGAAACTCACCACAACTGCAACTACAAGGAAAACAAGTCCCCCCATGGTTGGAGTTCCAGCTTTTGCCTGATGCTGTTTGACATCCTCATGCATCTGCTGACCTGTAATTTGCGCCTTTCTATAAAATTGGATAAAGGCCGGAATTCCTACTAAAGTTAGTAAAAATGTCACAATTCCAGCACTGATGGAAATAAACATATTAGTCTCCTAAAGTTAATGTAATTTTTTTAATGTTTTTAATCGCTGTATTAGTCCGAACATCTTGCTTTTGAACGACGGAACCTGAACCTTCAAATTCCAGCTCAATATCTAACCATTTGGCAAAGGTCTCTGCAGTCTCTTTTTTCCAGCCATACATGTCTGGAATTTCTTCTACCTTATCAGATAAAAGGAGAACTTGTTGGTTTGGTGCAAGATTTTTTCCTTCTTCTACAGAAGACTCTCTAATCTTTGTTCCAGTACCCACAACGATTGGTTGCACAATATTGCGACGTAAGGCTTCTGCCAAATCACCAGGTGAAATATCCTTGATGCTAGGCATTGCATAAGAAGACTCTGTCGTAACTTTATCTAAATTCTTGGCTGGAGATTGAAGATTGAGAGATTCTTTCATAGCTGAAGCCCTCTCAAGGATTGGATTAGTAAACTCCCCAAGCGGAATTCCTGAATAATGTTCAGGTTGTTGAACCGTTACATACAAGATAAAATCAGGATTTTCAGCAGGGTTCATAGCCACAACCGAGAAAATGTAGTTGGTAGAACCAACTAAGTAGCCTCCATTTTTCTCGTCAGCGATTTGGGCTGTACCAGACTTGAGGGCTACATTTTGACCTGGAACATTAACAGTTGCTTTTCCTGTACTATGATTATACATAGTTCCATATCTAGGATCCGTTCCTACCAAGACCATGTGAGTCCGAGTTTGGCTAGCCGCATCTTTCGAAACTGGATTCCCTACAATTTCTTTTTGAGATCTACGAACGGTTTGATCATTTGGATCATACAAGGCCGTAATAAATTTAGGCTCTAGCATGACGCCATCATTGGCAATGGCTGTAAAAGCACGTAGCATCTGGGTCTGCGTTACAGAAATCCCCTGACCAAATGCACTCATGGCAATATTAACAATATTATCTGCAGGCAATTGACCTGAATACTCATCAGTCAGACCAAAACGCGTCGGCACCCCAAACTTAAAGCGGTTTAGATAATCCAACCATGTAGCATCTCCCATTTTTTGTTCAAGTAGACTCATCCCAACATTACTGGAGTGAGCGAAACCTTGTGAGAAAGTCATCATCCCACCAGTAGTCAAACCATCATTAACATCCCAATCTCGAATCGTCGCATCCGCTATTTTTAATTCGCTGCTATTGAAGTATTCTCCACCTGGGAAAGTATTATTATCAATAGATGCTGCTAGCGTCATGACCTTCATGGCTGATCCTGGTTCGTAGTTACTTTGATAAAGAATATCACGCCAAACAAAGTCTTTGGTGATACCATCCTTAGTATCTGCATTAAAGGTAGGTCGTTGGGTGGTAGCAAGGATTTCACCGGTCTTTGCACTGACCAAGGTCGCGGTCATATACTTACCTTTTACCTTTTCCAGAAAGGCATTCATCTGGGTTTCCATGAAAGATTGGAGCGGACTAGACAATGTTGTATAGACATCCTTACCATTTACAGTCTTCTGTGATATTTGTTCCGTACCTGGGACGATATTTCCTAAACGATCTTTTTCATAGGTAATAATCCCATCTGTCCCTGCAAGAATAGTATTCAAGGAACTCTCTAAACCAGAAGTTCCTAACAAACTCTTGCTACCATCCTCATTTTCATGAAGTTGGGCTAAACCAATAAAACTAGAAGCAAATTGTCCATTTGGATAGCTTCTGTTAGGGCTAGTTGTAAAGTCAATCCCTTCAACACTAGCCTCTTTTAATTCTTTTTTAATCGCCATCATATTGGCATAGGTAATCCCATTTCCTTTTGCACCAAAAGAAACTTGGGTCAGATTTGGTTGGGATAGTTGCTCTTTTACATAAGCTTCGTCCATATCCAAATATTTGTGGAAAACTTCTGCTACCTTATTAAACTGCGAATCCTCTACATAAAGAATTTTTCCCGTTGCTGACTTGTATTTTTTATCAATAACAGCATACACATTATAGGAAGTCGCATCTTCAGCGATGGGTACTCCATTACGGTCATAGATGGTCCCACGCTTAGCAGGAACTGTGCGAGTTATTTGATGAACCTTCTTAGCTTCTTTTACTAGGTCCGCTCCAAATTTACTACCACTCCCGATAATAACAGCAAAATTGACCAAAAAGATAGCGAAAAGTACGACAGCTAACAAACTGATGTACTTGCCGACTATTCTACGATTTTCTGCAGGAGATTTACGATTTCTTATCGCAAATCGGGTTATTTTTTCTGTCCATTTCATATCTTACTCCGCTGTTCGGATATTTTCGTTATTCAATTTCAAATCTTTTTTATCTGCAATCTCTTTCAAGCGCTCTGAACGAATCAATTCATTCACTTCCTGCTTGGCATCGTCCAGCTCTGTCTTCTTCTCCTCTATCTGCGCATTGATTTTTGTCAAATCACTTTGCACTTGCAAGAGTCGTGTCTGCATAAAAATAATGCTCACTGCTAAGACGAGAGCCGTAAAAGCGATGGAAAGATAAAAAGCCTTCTCCACACGGGAGAATTTTTTTATACGACTCTGCAAGAATTGACTGGTTGTTTCTTTCTTATCTACCATTTTTTCCTCTTACTTGTGAATTTTTCTGGCCACGCGCAACTTAGCTGAGTGCGAGCGGTTATTGGCTTCTAATTCTTCTGCACTTGGCAAGATTGGCTTACGGGACACCAATTCCATCTTGGGCTTGAGATCATCTGGGATGAAAGGCAAGCCTTTTGGAACTTCCACCGTTGAAGCTTCCTTGAACAATTGCTTGGTCAAGCGGTCTTCTAGCGAATGGAAGGTAATCACTGAGATTCTACCATCTAGAGCCAACATCTCCATAGCCTGCTGGATAGATTCATCTGCCGCCCCCAGTTCATCATTGACTTCAATTCGAATAGCTTGGAAAATCTGCTTGGCAGGATGGCCCTTCTTCTTGAGTTCCTTAGCAGGTTTAGCCGACTTGATAATCTCTGCTAACTCAGTCGTTGTCTCGATTGGCTTGACTTCACGTGCTTGTTCAATCTTACGCGCAATCTGTTTAGAAAACTTATCCTCGCCATACTTGAAGAAAATACGAACCAAGTCATGATAGTCATAGTGGTTCACCACTTCATAGGCTGTCAGACTAGCATCCTGATTCATCCGCATGTCCAGTGGCGCATCCTTTTTATAAGAAAAACCACGCTCACGCTGGTCCAATTGAGGACTAGACACTCCCAAGTCATAACAAATTCCATCAATTTCCTGGACACCAGCTTCGCGCAAACGTGCCTGTAAATGACGGAAGTTATCCTTGATAAAGGTCACCATTCCCTTCTCAATGTAGGGTGCCAAGCGTTTTTGCGCATTGTCAATGGCATTCTGGTCCTGATCAAAGGCATAGAGATGGCCCTTTTCACTTAATTTACTTAATAAATACTCGCTATGGCCTGCTCCACCCAAAGTCGCGTCAACGTAGATACCGTCAGGTTTTACGTCGAGCATATCAATCGTTTCGTGGAGCAAGACCGTTACATGATGAAATTCTTTTGTCATATCCTATCTATTTTACCACAAATCCGATCAGCTTGCACTAGTCAGACAAATAGGCCAAAAACAAGTAAGATTTCTTTAAGAAATATGTCAAATATGCTTGACATTCGCTCTATAGAGGAATATAATGTAGTCAAATATATACGACACAAATCAGAAAGGAGAACAGATGAATCGTGTGAAAGAATTTCGCAAAGAACTGGGCATTTCCCAGCTCGAGCTCGCCAAAGATATCGGTGTCTCGAGACAAACTATCAACATGATTGAGAACGACAAGTACAATCCAACCCTGGAACTCTGTCTCAATCTCGCCCGCAGCCTCCAAACTGACCTCAACAGTCTCTTTTGGGAGGATAATTTTTAAAAAAGGAGCAAACATATGAAAAAAGAAACCTTCACTGAAAAACTGATCAAGCGCATTTATGGCATTTCAGGACCACTTGATGAACACAAACGGCGCGAAGCTGACCGTATCGGTAATAAAATCTTTGTGATTCTCTTTACCTCATGACTTTAGGTAATCTTATTCCCTTTGCCCTTGCTTATAAATACCCGCAAATTGTCGCTATCGGCTATCCTATTGTGATATTCGGCATTTCGATGATTTCTGCTCTCTATGTGCTCTCCCAAACCAAAAAAACAGGCATCACAGCTATTGATGTAGATATGCTGACTGAGAAAGAAAGTAAGCAACTACACTACCCTGGTCTGAAAGCTGGTTTGTTCTTTGGTCTATGGATGTTTTTTATAACTCCTCTTCTCGATATACTCATAGGTGAAGGGCAGGACTATTTTCAGTCTCTTCTCACTATAAGAAATGGTGTATCAAGCATTCTCGGTTCTATCTTCTTCGGGGCAAGCATACAGTTCCTCATCTCCCGTCGCATTGCAAAAGCCAAGAAGGATCAAGATGAGGATTAGGAGGTGCCTTATGAAATCACTAGTAACTTTACTAATCAGTCACATTTTTGTCAGTATCTTTATTACCTTTTTCCTAGTTTCTGGACAAATTACACGTCCTTTCTTGATTATCTTCCTTTTATTTCTTCCTTTGTTGAATAAGGGACAAAGACTTCAGAAAATCCAATCCCAAAAAATACGTCTTCTAAACGTATCTCTCTGTTTTATCCTCGTATCCTTCCCACAACTTTTAAGGAGTTCTGCAGATTGGAGATACCTAGTATTTCTAACAATTTGTAGCACTTTTAGCTTGATTTACTTCTATACTTTCTATCAACTCGTTAAAGAAGTCAATCAAAAACCGCTCATTTAGGAGGTTATCAGCATGAAAAAAGAAGACTTCACCACTCGCCTACTTCGAAATCTCTTTCATATCCAAGGCCCTTTTGATGAATGCCGGCAAGAAATTATCTACAAAGCCTGTGCCCGTTCCATGGTCCAAATCGTTTATTCTTCCTTCTTCCTCTTCTTGTTTTATCTGTTATTTGGACGCTTCATAGAAGCCGTTCGCTATGCCATGCCCTACGTTTACTCTGGACTCATTTTTTTCATTACTTTAAAAACTCAAAGAGCCGTCAAAGAACTCCATCTTGAAAAAGATGACAAGTCAGAAATCATCCTCAAAACCTACAGCAAAGCCCAAATCAAATTTAGGAGTTGGATTGTGTTTATCGGTCTTCAGATTGGTCTCTTTACCTTACTCATCTTTCATAAGGTCTTCGTTCAACAGATGTCCCTTTCAGATTTTGTGAAGTTGCTCCTGCAATTCGATAAAAGTGTTCCTTTGCTGATGTATGGCCTGATTATCGGTAGCATTTTTGGAACCCTGACCTACGGTTTTCTATCCCTACAGGAGGAAAAAACTCCTAAAAATACCAAACAGAAGGAGAAAAGCAAGCAATGACTTCACTATACAATTTTTCAGTCTTGAACCAAGACAAGCAAGAACTCCACTAAATGCCTATCGTGGGAAAGTTCTCTTGGTTGTCAACACTGCTACTGGATGCGGTTTAACGCCCCAGTACCAAGGTCTCCAAGAACTCTATGATCGCTATCAAGAACAAGGTTTTGAGATTTTAGACTTCCCTTGCAATCAGTTTATGGGACAAGCACCAGGTAGCGCAGAGGAAATCAACGCCTTCTGTAGCCTACATTATCAAACCAGCTTCCCACGTTTTGCCAAGATCAAGGTCAACGGTAAGGAAGCAGATCCCTCTATGTTTGGTTGAAAGACCAGAAATCTGGTCCACTAGGAAAAACGAATCGAATGGAATTTCGCTAAGTTTCTCATCGGTCGAGATGGGCAAGTCTTTGAACGCTTCTCTTCCAAAAACAGACCCAAAAACAAATTGAAGAGGCGATACGAAAAATTACTCTGATTTTTTTGAATACATCCTTTCATTTAGTTTAATTTTTTTGAAAGGATGCATTTTTTTCTTTAAAAAAAGCAAATGAATTTCTTTAAGTTAGATTGATTTTCTTACATTTCTCTATTGCATTTCTTGGAATAATTTAGTATATTTGTTATATTAAGGATTTTGGGTCATTTTAAATATTAAGATGGCAATTTAAATTTTTTTATCTTAAGATGAAAGCGCTTAAATAGGAGGAAGGTTATACTCAAACTATTACACAAATTAACTATCATTAAAGAAAATCGTTTCCAAGTCATACTTGGGCTCAGACAGTAGCTGACTGTCTTTATTCAAACTAGGAGTACATTATGAATCGATACCTTTTTGAAAAAGGGCAAACTTTTAGCATCAGAAAATTAACCGTTGGTGTTGCTTCGGTTATGGTTGGACTCGCTTTTTTTGCATCTGGAACAGCACTAGCGGACGAAGCAAAAATTGAAACTACAAGTTCTCAACCACACGTAAAAAAATTGGCTGAGGCTGAAAAAACCAAACCAGAAGTTAAAAATGAAAGTCCTGTAACCTCTACACCTCAAAAATCAGAGCAAGCAGAGAAAACTGTTAAACCAGCAGAAGAAAAATCTGTAGCAGATACTAAGACTACTGACTTACTTCCTGAAGAAATCTACGATCAAGCTTATCCTGACACGCCCGTGAAAAACATAGATACTTCAGCAATCGTAGACAAGAAGGATAGCCCTAAAGTTGAGACAGAAAGCATTCTAAAAAACAAGGAAGAACTTCCAAAAGAAGCTGAAAATGGTAATCGTGCGATCATCAACGGTGGTCTAGATTTGAAGCACGTCCCTTATGAAGGACAACCTGCTACTGCTGCTAGTATGATTTACACTATTTACAATGGTGGTTCCCAACGCTATATCGTGTCTGGTTCTGGTATTTTTGTGGCGCCAAATGTCATCTTGACTGTCGCTCACAACTTTTTAGAATCAGACCGTGATACAAAAGAAGGACATATTCGAGGTGGAGATTCTGCTAAGTTTTACTATAACCTCGGTTCTAATTCTGCTGTTCGCAATTCTCAGCCTGTAACGGGTAATACTACTCTTTTCAAAGAAGAAGATATTCATTTTTGGAACAAGAAAGAATTTGGAAAAGGATATCAAAATGACTTGGCTGCTGTTGTAGCACCTGTTCCTCTTCAAATCGCTAGTCCAAATAAAGCTGCCACCTTTGTTCCTTTGGCAGAAAACAAAACCTATCAACCAGGGGACCCTGTTAGCACGATTGGGTATCCAACTGATTCAAGCTCACCTGAGCTCAAAAAACCAATTGTAGCTGGTCAACTTTACAAGGCTGATGGTGTCGTGAAATCTGTTGATAATTATGATGATAAAGGCTCAAAAGGCATCACCTATCATATGACTTCTGTTTCAGGCCTTTCAGGTGCTGGTATTATCAACGGTGATGGTAAAGTAGTCGGTGTTCACCAACACGGCACAATTGAAAACGGCATCCCTGACAAAGACCGTTTCGGTGGTGGGATTGTCCTCTCACCTGAGCAAGTCAAATGGGTAAAAGATATTATCGCAAAATATGGTGTTAAAGGTTGGTACCAAGGTGATAACGGGAAACGATATTACTTTACTCCTGAAGGAGAAATGTTCAGAAATAAAACTGCTGTTATTGGTGAAAATCAATATTCTTTCGATGAAAATGGTGTTGCGACACTCATTAAAGGAATCGATTACGGACGTGTAGTGGTTCAACACGTAGATGAAACTGGTAATCCAATCAAGACTGATGATACTTTCGTTGAAAAAACTGAAGTTGGAACAGCTTTTGACTATGACTTCAAAAAAGAAATCGCTAAAACCGACTTCTATACAAAAAATCAAGAGAAATACCAGATTGTTTCTATTGATGGTGTCGAAATCAACAAGCAACTCAAAGATGAGTGGACTTACAACGTCGTCAGCAAAACAGCTCCAGGAACACGGATCATCAAGGTGGTTTATAAAGTGAATAAAGGTTCATTTGCCATTCATTATCGTTTGAAAGGCTCAGAGCAAGAATTAGCAGATGTAACTACTGATAATAACGACGGAAAAGAATACGAGGTTTCTTTTGTAAACACTTTTGAAGCAAAAGAAATCGCAGGCTACCGCGCAATCACTCCACACTTAGAAGCCAGCATCCAGCACAAGGGTGTGAATGATATTGTCTTTGAATACGAAAAAATCTCTGCTAGCTCTAATCCGACTTCAAATGTTTTACCTGTTGCTCATCCAGAAGATAAAGAAACAGAAATCGGAAATCACGGTCCGCTTCCAAGCAAGGCTCAACTTGATTATCACAAAGAAGAATTAGCTGCCTTCATCCACTATGGTATGAATACTTATACTAATTCTGAATGGGGACATGGAAATGAGGACCCTAAAAACTTCAATCCAACTAACTTAGATACAGACCAATGGATCCGTACTCTCAAGGAAACTGGCTTTAAACGCACTATTATGGTTGTCAAACACCACGATGGTTTCGTTATTTACCCATCTAAATATACAAATCATACCGTAGCTGCAAGTCCATGGAAAGATGGAAAGGGTGACCTTTTAGAAGAAATCTCTAAATCGGCTACTAAATACGATATGAACATGGGTGTTTACCTATCACCATGGGATGTTAATAGTCCTAAATATAAGGTAGCTACTCAAAAAGAATACAACGAATACTACCTCAATCAACTAAAAGAAATCCTTGGTAATCCAAAATACGGTAATAAGGGTAAATTTATTGAAGTCTGGATGGATGGAGCACGCGGTAGCGGTGCCCAAAAAGTAACCTACACTTTTGATGAGTGGTTCAAATACATTAAGGAAGCTGAAGGAGATATCGCTATCTTCTCTGCTGAACCAACAAGTGTCCGTTGGATTGGAAATGAGCGTGGTATCGCCGGTGACCCTGTATGGCACAAGGTCAAGAAAGCAAACATCACCGAAAACGTTAAGAACGAATACCTTAACCACGGTGACCCTGACGGAGATATGTACTCTGTAGGAGAAGCAGATGTTTCCATCCGCTCTGGCTGGTTCTACCACGATAACCAGCAACCAAAATCCCTCAAAGAATTGATGGATATCTACTTCAAGTCTGTTGGTCGTGGAACGCCACTTCTTCTTAACATTCCACCAAACAAAGAAGGTAAATTCGCAGATGCTGACGTGGCTCGCTTGAAAGAGTTCAAGGCAACCCTTGATCAAATGTATGCGACTGACTTTGCCAAAGGTGCGACTGTTACAGCAAGTTCTACTCGTCAGAATCATCTCTACAAGACCAGCCACCTTACAGACGGTAAAGACGATACTAGCTGGGCGCTTTCAAATGATGCTACAACTGGTAGTTTCACAGTTGATTTAGGACAAAAGAGACGTTTTGACATCGTAGAACTCAAGGAAGATATTGCCAAAGGACAACGTATTTCTGGATTCAAGATTGAAGTCGAAATCAACGGACGCTGGGTTCCATATGGTGAAGGTTCAACCGTAGGCTATCGTCGTTTAATCCAGGGTCAACCTGTAGAAGCACAAAAAATCCGAGTTACGATTACTGGCTCACAAGCCACACCAATCCTAACCAACTTCTCAGTCTATAAGACTCCAAGCACTATCGAAAAGAATGATGGATATCCTCTTGGACTAGAATACCACTCAAATACAACAGCTGACAAAGAAGGTACAACTTGGTACAATGAATCAGAAGGTATCCGCGGCACTTCTATGTGGACCAACAAGAAAGACGCCAAAGTCACCTATCGTTTCACAGGAACCAAGGCTTACATCGTATCAACAGTAGATCCAAGCCATGGTGAAATGTCTGTATACGTGGATGGTCAAAAAGTCGCAGATGTACAAACCAAGAACAGTAGCCGTAAACGTAGCCAAAAAGTTTACGAAACTGGTGATTTAGCACCTGGAGAACACACTATTACTCTCGTTAACAAAACAGGTGAACCAATTGCTACAGAAGGAATCTACACTCTAAACAATAACAGCAAGGGGATGTTTGAGCTTGAAGCAACTTCTTACGATGTCGAAAAAGGAAAACCTGTTACTGTTACAATTAAGCGTGTTGGTGGAAGCAAGGGAGCCACTACCGTTCGCTTCATTACAGAACCTGGAACAGGGGTTCACGGTAAGGTTTACCAAGATACAACTCAAGATGTGACCTTTGCAGATGGTGAAACAAAGAAAACTGTTACCATTCCAACTATCGACTTCACCGAACAAGCTGACTCAATCTTTGACTTCAAAGCCAAACTCACTTCTGCGTCTGATGGTGCCCTACTCGGTTTTGCTACCGACGCAACTATTCGAGTAATGAAGGCTGATTTATTGAAGACGAATCAGACAAATTACGACGACCAGGCTAGCCAATTAGATTACAGTCCTGGATGGAGACACGAAACCAACTCTTCTGGCAAATACCAAAACACTGAATCATGGGTATCATTTGGACATCTGACAGAGGATCAGAAGAAAAAGACAACTGTGACTGCTTATTTCTATGGTACAGGATTAGAAATCAAAGGTTTTGTTGACCCAGGTCATGGTGTCTATAAAGTATTCCTTGACGGTAAGGAAGTCACCTATCAAGATGGAATGGGAAATGCATCCACTATTGATGGCAAGAAATACTTTAGCGGTCATGCCGCTAAACGTCAAGGTGATCAGACTCTAGTCAATCTAAAAGGACTTGATGAAAACTTGCACGCAGTAACACTCCAACTAGACCCTGAAAAGAATGATTTGTCCAAAAAAATCGGTATGCAAGTGGATCAATTCATTACACAGGGCGAAGGAAGCGAGCTATACAGCAAAGCAGAAATCCTTCAATCTATCTCTAAATGGAAAGAAGATTTGTCTAACTTTAATCCTGCTGGATTGAAAGATACTGCAACTGCACGCCAAGCGTTCAAGTCTAATTTTGATAAACTCACTGCACAATTAAGTTCTGATACGGTAAATGTACAAGATGTGATGTCAACAGTCACTGCTTTGCAAGATATTCTTAGCAAAGATGAAAATTACCAAAAACCTGGAGACGAAACAGACCCAGAACAACCGGTTGATCCGAAACAGCCTGAACAGCCTGAAATCAATTACGATAAGGCTATGGCTAGCTTGACCGAAGCTATCGAGAAAAAAAGTGGCTGAACTCGGTACTAACAACGAGGCTAAGAAGAAATTAGTTGAAATTACTGATAAAGCAATCGCAGCTATCCAAGAAGCGAAGACTCAAGAAGACGTCAACAAAGCCCTCAACAACGCTCTTGAACAAATCAAGCAATTGCAACCTAGCCAACCAGAACAACCAGAACAACCAGAACAACCAGAACAACCAGAACAACCAGAACAGCCTGAAATCAATTATGATAAGGCTATGGCTAGCTTGACTGAAGCTATCGAGAAAAAAGTGGCTGAACTTGGTACTAACAACGATGCTAAGAAAAAATTAGTTGAAATTACTGATAAAGCAATCGCAGCTATCCAAGAAGCGAAGACTCAAGAAGACGTCAACAAAGCCCTCAACAACGCTCTTGAACAAATCAAGCAATTGCAACCTAGCCAACCAGAACAACCAGTTCAACCAGTTCAACCAGTTCAACCAGTTCAACCAGTTCAACCAGTTCAACCAGTTCAACCAGTTCAACCGAAACATCCTGAAAAACCAATTACTTCTTCAAGTCCTGAAGAAGGGGTTAAAGAGCTTGTCTTCCAGCTCCCAAGTTTGGATATTGTCAAGAAGGCAGTACCATTCAAGACTATCCGTCGCGAAAATTCACAATTAGACAAAGGGAAAGAACAAGTTCTAGCAGAAGGGAAAGATGGTGCTATAATCGAGTATGTCGAAGTAGATGGTAACAATCGCAAGGTAGTCCAAACTGAATCAACTCCAGCTTTAGACCGAGTAATAGAGGTTGGAACGAAACAAAGTTCTGTAGGAACAGATACTCCACCAGTTGTGACTCTCCCTGAGTATGTTCTACCTAGAGAAACTGAAAAACCAGCTCCTGCAGTTGTAACAGAAGATTCACCAAGAAAAGATGAAAAAGCACCTGTTGCTACTACAGTTAAACAAGACAAGGAAAAACAACTCCCAGAAACTGGAGAGCAAGAAGCAAAGTCCTTCTTATTCTTGGCTGCTATTACTTCAATATTGTCTCTGCTCATCTTCCAAAAAGAATTTCAAAGACTAATTAAAAATCTTTACTTAATTCTTTTTCAATGATTCTAGTTCCCCAAGAGGCTGAGACAAAAAAAGATTTTTGATTTTAGGAATTCTTTATTATAAAAATTTTTAAAAATCGATAGATTAGACAAAAAAAGCGAACAAAGACAGAATTCTAAGTTTCAGATAACTCGTTTTGTTCGCTTTTTTTATATTTAAGGTTAGACTTTTGTCCCAGCCTCTTTCTATATATAAATCAAAAACATCCATAAATTTCTGTGTATGTCTTAGTATATAAAAATAGAATGATTATTGAACTTTTTTTATTTTCGGAACTTATGTAATTGAGAAATATGAATTACTGTATCATAAAGATGATGTACAGTTTAGCAACAAATATACAGTTTCTTCATGCCAGTGCAATTTCGTTTTCTATCTTGAAGATATTTAAATAATTCTAAATATTATTTCTATATATTTAAAAAAATAATAAAATAAATTCTATTTTATTTCTAAATATTTGAAAAATAACGTCTATTTGTATTATACTATCTTTGAGGTATCTATTATGAACTATATTAAAAGACCACATTATTTAGACTTTCTAAGAGGACATCGTGACCGCCAAATCATTAAAGTTGTGAATGGAGTTAGACGAGCTGGTAAATCTGTTCTCTTTCAACTCTATAAAGAGGAATTACTGGCAACTGGGGTAGACGAAGATCAGATCATATCCATCAATTTTCGAAGATCTGAGTTACTATGACCTGCGACATTTTTCAAACATTATTTCACTTATATAAAAGATCAGTTAGTTGAAGAGAAAACATACTATATCTTTTTAGATGAAATTCAACATGTTGAAAAATTTGAACTAGTTGCAGATAGCCTATTCATCCTACCAAATGTTGACCTCTATTTGACTGGATCAAACGCCTACTTTATGAGTAGCCAATTAGCAACAAACTTGACTGGTCGGTATGTTGAGATAGAGGTTCTTCCTTTGTCATTTGAAGAATACCTATCAGGTCAATCTCTCACAGAGAATCTGAATACAACAGAAATTTTTAACAATTATCTCTTTAGTGCTTTCCCTTACTTATTGCAAACATCATCTTACGCTGAAAAAATTGACTATCTCAGAGGAATATATAACTCAATACTGTTAAATGATATTGTCACTAGATTGGGAAATCCAAATCCTACTATTATTGAGCGTATTGTCCGAACCCTTCTCAGTAGTACAGGTAGCTTAATATCAACAAATAAGATTCGCAATACCCTTGTCAGCCAAAATGTTTCAATATCCCACAATACTTTGGAAAATTATTTGACAACTTTGACAGATAGTTTACTTTTTTATTCCGTTCCACGTTTTGATGTAAAAGGTAGAGCATTATTGCAACGCTTAGAAAAAAATATTATCCCGTTGATTTAGGGTTTACGACACCTCTTATTGCCAGACCACAAAGAAGACATTGGGCATATCTTGGAAAAATATTGTGTATTTGGAATTGAGACGTAGATATTCACAAGTATATGTTGGTAATTTAGATAAATATGAGGTTGATTTTTGTTGTTGTAACTGATCTTGGTCACTACACTTATTATCAAGTCAGTGAAACAACACTTGCTCCAGAAACACTAGACAGAGAACTTAGACCACTAGAAGTCATTAAAGATCAATTCCCTAAATATCTATTAACAATGGATACGATTCAGCCAACAGCCAATTACAATGGTATTGAGAAGAAAAATATCATAGATTGGTTACTAGAAAAATAGATAAATATAAATCATTCAGCTAACTAGATTTGTAACAGTCTGTTATCAATGATTCTCCCTAAGTCCTAGCAAGATATAAGGAATTGAGAACACTGACACTTGAAGAATAAAAATGGAATCTATAACTTCTGAAAAACAATATTATTACTCAAGACGATGAACCTCTATAGAATTAATGAAGCTAGGAATTAAACGGAACTATAAAGAAAAAAGACTGAATAATCAGGCTTTAAAAATCCTAAACGCGCATAATATCAGGTGTTGAAGAAACTTGATATTATGCGTTTTTATTATCAAAATATTTCCTTCATTTTCTACTGAAATAGGGTTTGTGCTAGCCTATTTTCTCTATTTCCAATGACTTACTTCAGCTTCTTACTTCTTATGAAAAACATCAAAAGGCTGAACTATCAAAGTTTGGAATTATCCAATCCGATTAACAATATGTCTTTACTTATATCGATATGAAGGGTAACGTTAATAGCCCTCTACACTCTGACTATCTTAATAATAAAATGAAATCTGTCAAACGTCGTCATCCAGAACTTAAACATGCATTCCCTTATAAATTAAGACATACAGGGGTAACGTTAGCAAAACAGGCTGGAACATCTATTGAAGGTATTTCTGAGTCTCTAACACATAGTGACACGATTACAACAAAGACTTATGTCAATACTTCGAATGTCCTTCCAATGGCTGTTGGAGAGATTGCTCATCGTAATCTTAAAAAGTAATGGTGTGAATTTTACTAAAAATCATCAAAAAAACACCCCATGGTGTGAACCATGAAGTGTTGTAAATGCTGCATTATAGCTGGTTCTTAACGTTTTGAGAATTGTGATGCTTTACGAGCTTTTTTCAAGCCTGGTTTGACAAAGTTTTGTTTTAATTTATTTTAGTGTAGCATGATACCAACATCTTTTGACCTTCTATTACAATATTTAATAAAAATTGAATAAGTTGAACTAAAAAAAGAAAGTTTCTCCTTCTGTTATTATCAATATCTTGCTTTTGGACTAGGAAGTTAAGTAGTTATGCGAAAAACTGAGTCATAGGAATAAATCTTTTTTTCTAGTAATGTTTCGCAACTCTACTATAACGAATTTATTCCTTTTTAGTGTTTACACAACTTATTTTACACTACCTCACTTTGTCATTCAAACTAAACATGGTATAATAGTTAAGATTTTTACACTACTCATTTCTGGGCAGAAGTGGGCAGTAAAATTTAAGAAACAGGGGCTAAAACCCTTGGTATGAAAGGAATCTATAAAAATATTATGATGAACATGCAAAACTTGTTCCAAGACTTTTTTTAGACTTGTTAACGTCAGAAATATTGATTTAAAAACCTTTCTTGATTCCCAAAAATTAAACTAAAATGACCTGAAATCATTTCAATAAGGCTAAAAATAGACTATGCAGTATCTTCTATATAATCAAAAATGCTTCACTTAATTAGTGAGGCATTTTTGATTAATATCACTATAAAGGTCTATTTATTTAACTCAAGAGATGATGATATTATTTTCAGAAAGATATTTTTCACACTTTTTAAACTGATTATAGTAATGTTGCAAATACACCGCTCCTTTATTTAATGCGTCTACCCTATCAATAACTTGAAGATCATAGTTTCCATTTTCATTTTTAAATAAACAAGCAATAATAATTTATAAGAACCATCTACACCTTCGAATAAACAAAAAAATAAAATGAGATTGATTTTCATTTGGATTATTCGAAATGAACGAACTGGGGAGCAATACAATTATTATAATGTAGCCTGGCTGGATTGAAAAAAATTACTATTTTCATTAAGATGGATATGAACTGCATTAAATGAAAAAAATAGTTATCATCTATTGTATCATTTTTACATCATTATTTTTAATATAAGGTGTGAATATGTAAGTAGACTTTATGGTTCCTGAATTTTCATATATTCTTAGCTTAGGTACCTCAATCTCCTTTTTCCTCACCGTTGAATACAGCTTTTACTTCTGACATTGCCTCTTTTTATAGGAGATGGATAATTTAGCTCTTCTATCTGTTTTTAAAAACATTAATTCTTTCTATATATACAGTAATAATACTGATAAGAAATGCCAAAAAAATGCAATCGGTTCACTTATGACTTGCTGATAAACATAAGAAACGATATCAATAAACATTTTAACAACTGTCACTTTAGATTGTCTTAATATATAAACCAATAAACATATAGTTAACCAAAACCAAAATCGTTTTTATAAAAAGTTAGTTTTTTTCAATTTTTTTCATTTTAAATTCTCCACTCCATAATCTTTATCGTTCTCTAAAGTTATTATCCTAATCAGTTTGATTTACCATTTATTATGACCTCCAATAATTCATCCGCAACAACATCTTCAACGTACTTCCTTATCGCTCTAACATTAGGGAGGGTGTTTTAGAATGCGATTCAATACAAGCTAATATCTTGTCCTCATCTAGATATTCCTGATACCTTTCATCTATATATTCAGAGCTAATAATTTTTGAATACGTCAATTTTAAAATTTTCTTTTTCTCATCAATAGATAGTGGAGAAAATTTAACAAAACCATCAAATCGACTCAATAATGCTATATCAATATTTTTCCATTTCTAAACGACTTTTAAAATTAGAAGTGCAAATAATAATTGAGTTACTTAAATCTACTTTATAATTTTGATCTTCATAAATGCCTTCATCAAACATTTGAAAGAAGGTGCTATGAAAAAATGCAGGAGCTAAAGCGAACTCATCAAGCAAAATAACATTAGATTCTCTGTTTAGTAATGTTTTAGAAAATGAGTCCTCGCTATGGTTTGCTGATTTAAAATATTTTACACTTGATTCACCACCAACCATCGACATTTGTTCTCTAATAATATTGTTATTTCCATACAATGTAAATGATAGTTGTTTTACTGTTTCAGTTTTTCCTATTCCTGGTTCACCATAAAACATTAATACTAGTGGTTTCGCATTCGTACGCACCAACTGAGTAACCAATTTCCTTAATAAACTTTTCTTAGCTTTTTCTTGACCAACTATTTTTTTCATTTAAATCTTCAGAAATCCTTTTAAGTTGCTCCTCACTAATTTTTGCAAAAAGTACTTTGTTCAATATTTAAAAATTCTGATTTAACTTGTTGCTTTAATGAATTAAAAGAATTTTTTTAGGGGATTATGAAGATATATTTCTTCAGTTCCTGAATCATTAAAAAAATTTTTGATTAATAAATCAATATTTTTCAAAAAAACTAGGCTCCCAGAAAGCGAGTAGGTATCCATTCTAAAAATACAATTCTTTTTTTATCTATTAGAGGTTTTATTATATCAATAATAGTAGAATCTTTAGTCCAATTTATAATAACCTCATTAAATGAAACATAGTTATCTAATTTTACGACTCTTTCATTAAACTTTTTGAACTGGCTCAAAAAATATTAAATCTTACCATTACACACCTGCCACTAGAACATCATATATCGGTATTTTCTCATTATTTTGTTCTTCATCAAAGTCAGCTCCTAGTTGTGACTGTCTCTGGTTTGATAATCTATCTATCATTGTATTAAAACTTAAATCAATTGAATCTACTTCTCCAACCTTAATTCCATAAAGTTTGACATCCATCTTAGTTAAGTCACTCAACGTATAATTATTACGTAGACCCGATATATTGAATCTGAAAAACACTTTCATTACTCTCAGAACTAATTCCTTTAATTTCATAATATCCAGAAAGTCGGTCCAAAGTTCGTTCAATATTCTTTATTTCAATACCTTTAAAAATTATTTTTATCATCATCTGTAATACTATTCATTTTAGTAATATCACTAATCATATCGAGAACAGGAGTGATGTTACGGTAAAAAGCGGGGGAGTCTTTTTCAATAAAAAGTTTAACATTATCTAAACGTTCCACTTTTGAAGAACCTTTTTTATCGGTCGCAAACTTTTTAAAGTTACTTAGCAATGTAGAGGTAATCTGTGATTCTACTACACCGCTTCGTTGATATGAAGCATTTCCAGAGAGTCCTATTTTAAATCGAGTAAAGAAACTCATACCAACCTTTCCCTCGGTATCTACCTCAACCATATTTTCGGACACACGTCTTATGATATCAGATTGTATCCCATTTTGATGTAATTCTAAAAAATCAAAAACAGCTTGCTCATCAAGATAAACAATTTTCCCAGCAAAAAAATCAGCCATTACTTCCTCCTTGTTACTATATATTCAGACTATTTAATAATCATATTATACCAAAATATCAAGTATTACTAAAAAAATACTACTATATATCCCTCAATTTAGTAAGCAAATCGAAAAAGAACACCCCGAAAGGTGCTCTCTGTAAGTATAGTAATTCTTTCGAATTAACGTTTACTAAATTGTGATGCTTTACGAGCTTTCTTAAGACCTGGTTTTTTTCTACATTATGATATTTATGGTAAATTATCACTAAAATCAAGTAATTTTAAGAGATAAATCCTCAATATTTACATATATAATCCTTTTGAAAAATCGAGAGGTTATCAAAGGGTTATCACATTTTAGTTTTCGGAGCTTATGTGGTTGAGAAATAACGATTTATTTTTTTCTTCGTTTTTTTCTTCGTTTTTCTTCGTTTCATTAATTAAAGGTGAAATGATGTATAATACAAATCACATTCCCATACAAACAAATAAATTGCAAAACTATAAAAGCGAATGAATTTCATGAATTTAAAAGTAAGATTACTTTATAAATTCATTAATTAATAACTATGTTTTCTTCGTTTTTTTCTTCGTTTTTCTTCGTTTTTATTTCATTTCTAATTTATAGTATTGACTGCGATCTTTCGTACTTGTCCCATACCATGTTAAAATGCCTTTTGCTCTCAACGTTTTCAATAATTTCGACGAGTAGAAAACACTCCTACCTAAGAACTCTGCTACTTTTTTAGTTGTCATAGGTTCTGCTGTATTGTACATATACTGTATCAATAGTTTTTCATCAACACTTAAATCACTATAATCTCTAAGTTTACTTTCCAAAAGAATCACGTGTTCTCAATGTTCTACTTGTAATACTGTTTTCTAAAGTTAAAAACTACCTTGTTTCCTGGTTCAGAGTAACACGGTTCATGGAGAAAAGCAGATTCCATTTCAGAATAGATTCGTTTTACTCCCTCATTCATTTCTCGGACCCATCCAAATTCAGTTAAGGTACGAGCTATACGCGGATTTCTAGAAAAACGTTCATGTCTTATATTCTCAACAGTTACAATATTCGGTAGTTTTCCTGGGCTATGAATCTCTAGACGATTATCAAACATCAATACCCTGATATGATCTCCGTATACTGAATAATTCCTGTGGGTTACTGCATTTACAATTCCTTCAAACCAAGCAAATTCAGGATATTCTGGAAGTATCTGAAATCTACCATCACTATCTAGATACTGAAACTCTCGTAGCTGGGTTCGAATAAAATCTCTAACTTTAACAATTAATTTAGGCAATGCATCATCAAATGTTACTTCCTTAATAACATTAAATTCACTTCCTGTACCTACATCTATCCCATCAAATCGTTGAAAACGAACACGTGCTTGAGGGAAAAATGCTGAAGGATACTTACCAAAGATGAGAATAGCCGCCTTTGTCAATTTACCATTGATAAGAAACCGTCTTGCCCTTAATATCTCCTCAGTTGAACGTTCTGAAATATCAAAATGGTCCTTAAAATCCTGAACCAATAGTTCATCAATATCATCTAATGTAGCATCTTCAATGATCTCATCTTCAAAGAAACGCTGTCCCTTATCGTAACTAAGTTGTATACGTTGCTCATAACTCAACTTGACTGATTCGTCTCCCTGTCGTAGATAAACTTCATCATTTGGAGCGGCAATCACTCGATTCGATGATAATTCAACTGAGATAACTAGAATCAGGTCGTCTTCTCCCTTATGATTAACCACAGGTATTTCCTCAAAAGATAAGTCCAACGGTGTATCCCGCATCTCTCGGTCTATCTTTTTGAAATCATCAATCGGATAGGCTTTCCCATCCTTAAAACCAGTGATAATATTATGCTGCTTTTCATCTTCAATCCCGATAATCAACTGACCGCCATCAGCATTAGCAAAGGCAATCAAATGCTTAAGTAGTTCTTGTGGCTTCTTAGCGCTGATTTCCTATCCAAATATTGACTTTCGGGAGAAAAATTGGTAATGCGATAGATTTTGATTCATATTTTCCATATTTTCCTAGCTTATAAATTCTACCTTACTTTATTTTTTACTATATATTCTATATCCATTTCTTTCTTTACGATATGATGCAATTTTACGTTTTCCTTTGAGATATTCAAGAATTAATTTATTATAGTCTGTGAAATCAACTTTAGGATTTTTTTATATCAGTTACTGCCAAAAATCATTTCAGTCATTTTTACACTTCTAAATAAATCCATAATTTCTTCATCTGCAAAGACATCAATATAGTTTGCTAATATTAAACGACGTTTATCGATAGTTATAGTAGAGTTATTAATGGTAGCCTGCAATAGCTCCTTCTTAATAGAATAGCCTTCTTCTAAAAATTTCATCCAAATAATCTACAAATATCTGTTCTACTATCTTTCTAGTACTTACCTCTAAACAGTCATAATTAGACAAAAATATATTCTAAATCGGATTCATCAAATTTATTTTTGTAAAATATAATCTACTAAAAATTGTAGAATATTCTTTATCGACGATAGATACGTTAGTAGGAAATTTATCAACAATTTTAAATTTCCATTCATGAGATAATGATGCTTTGTAAAAGATTTAACATTTCAGTTTCTTGATAAATATCATTATCTTCATCTTCTAAAAGGTACTCTTCAATATACTCTTTCAAATATTCAATAGTATGATTTTTGATAATTATCTCTGATAAAATTCAATGTGTTTATTGAAAATTTGGCTGAAATACATCTTGTTCCAATCAAAATAGACATTTTTCATCTGAAATATTTTCAAATTCAAATTCTGAACAATGCAATTCAACTTTAGAAAGAATTTCTTTGTATATATCATTATTTAACTTATTACATTTGACAGTTTCTTCCAGAAACTCTTCTTGAAGTTTATCTGAAAATTCCCTTAACTCTGATTGCAAAAAAATCTAAACAATCTCCATTATTTACAAATTCAATCAATCGTTCATTCCAACTATCATAGTTATAAAAGTAATTGAGAATATTTTTTTGTGCTATATGTTTGCCTTATTAAATTCAATAGCAACATCTAAAAATAGACATCGATGATAAGTTTGATATTTCTAAAAAATAATTTTTAGTTTTTCTTTAAATATTCAACTCTATAATTTTCAGCTACTTTCGTATCATTTACGACATCGTAAACAATTTGTAAGTCATCATGAATACACTTATTCATTAATGGTAGTATTTTGCGACATATACAACTCTCTGTTTTTGCCAATATATTGTTTAAGATTATCAAATTGCTCAAGTATAGAAAATGGTTTGTCTTTAAGCATCTGGACTGATAAACTATTATCAAGATAGGAAAAGTAGACTAGATAAATTATCAGTATTTATTTCATAAAGATTATGTTCATAAACAAAATCACTCATTACTTTTTGTTCTCTTCAAAACTAAAATCTTTTATTTTAACATCCATAAACTTCAAATTATCTTGAATCCTAGTATTATTGAGAGATTCAATAAAATTATCACTTGTTTCTTTAATAGCCAACCAGTTAGAACTCACAAAATAGGAAATAGTCTCTTGTAGTTCTTCTTGCCAACTAATATTAGAAAAAAATCGAAGAATGATAGTAATAAAATAATGTTCTGTACCCTTTCCTTTTTGAGGATATCATCAGAAGTTAAAAAGTAATTTCAATGTTCTTTGGTTTCGTTCGATTAAATATTCCAATACAGTAATTTTTGCGGCAAGATGTCGTGTACTTTGTTGCAAAAAAACTTATTGATAAATTTGACATTTACATCCGATAAGTAACCACCCAATCTCTTTTCATTTGTTCCATGTAAAATATATTCAAATAAATCAAAAATTTGGGACGTAAATTCTTGTAAAGTCAGAGTCATTAAGCCTATCATTAACTTCAGCCACCTCCACTAACTGATAATCCCAAGAGAGTTCAAGTTCTCCTTGTACTGCATTTAAAAATTCTTTATCTTGTTTCTTCAAGCTATTAGGGATAAAAAAATAAGTAATGTAGTCTGGATAAGACTCATCTATATAGCCGTTTCTTAATAAATACATGATTAAAGAATTTTTCTCTTTCTTTAAATAAGTATATTCCTCCATTATAGCATCGAAAAAAATTACGGTTGATGAGCGCAGATAACTTTTTGGATTTAATACTTTCATACTCCTCACGTAATTTTTCTAAATTAAAGTTTAGCTCCTTAAGATGGCTTCTATTTTCTAAAGCATTCATCCTTTCCTGAAAATTAGTATCAGCCATGGCAATAACACTATCAATAGTTTCATTTCTACTATCCTCTCGATTATAATAATAATCTGTCACTATAGAAGTAATCTTCGCATCTTCTGTCAAAATTTCACGAATAAAGTCCACCCTACTTGGGAACTCGCTTTCTAATTTGCCATTTACGCGAATAGCTACTCTGCCATCAGGAACCTTCATAAAAGTTGAATAGAGTTCTAGTTTATTCTTAGAAATTTCTTGTTCGGAAGATATTATTAGTCGCTCTATGTCTTTAATTTCTTTTTGATTTTTAGCTAGGCTATCCTGTTTTAAATCATCTACTCTAATATATAGTTGATGTAAAAAGCCTAAATCTTTTTGGAGTAATGAAAAATCTTTAGGAAAGATATTTTTATATACAATAATAGCAAAAATCTTATCTACAGATAGATTTAACTTATTGTTATCATTTTCCTCCTGACTAAATAAATTATTCTTGTATAAAACAAATTCATTACAAATATTATACGCCAATCTCATATCATCAATGTAAATCGCGACTTGTTTTTAATAATGCCTTACTAACACTATTTGATTCTCCTAAATTGGTTAATATTTCACCTATCTTTTTCACCTGAGTTTGATGAGGTAACTACTGGGATAATCGGAATTATAAAATCAAAAAAATTTAGTTCTATCTTGTGAAATAAACATATCATCTTTAACTAGATAAATAAATAAAAAGTTTTTGCTCCTTTTTCTTCTTATTGTTGACAAGCGTATTTATTTCCCTTAACTTCTCAAAAAATAAGATTTGTTTGAAATCTATCAATATCTTCAAAAAAATAATAATATTACTTTGACAATTATCAAAAAGATATAAAACATCATCTAAGTACTTATCAAAATATGAAGTCTCTTCATTTTGAAACACTTCAATCTCACCAGATATATTTGTTCCACGAAAAGAAAGTATTTTTTTATTAACCGTCTATTTAACTGTAATTTAGATAGTCTGTATACTGTAGAAATAAGATTACCGGTCAAAAATTAAATAAGCTAAAAATACGAATAATATTCCCAATGTGAGGAAAAAGTTGGTAATAGTTCCTGCTTAAAATTGCTAATTGACTATAATTCAACAAAAAGTAAGGTAGGCAATACAAATAGGAGTAATGTTGCGGACAAGAAAACAATTTCAGATAATCTTGGATTTTTTTCTTGGACTTGAAAATAGTCATTGGGATATATTTTGAATCAATCTGATGTAATAATTGATTAATTATTTTTTTCCTTCAATGATCTTAGTTTGGTCCCTTAGATTACTGTTTTTCAGCATTATTTTTTTAACTAAATTAATCTGACTATTATCCCCATTTTCAATATTATTAACTGAAGAAAAAGTGTGCTAACGAAATATGTAATGGTTTAAAGTCCTTATTTATACTCTTATAAGTTTCTATAAAACTACTTTTACCCGAACCATAATTTCCTGATATAGCTATATTTTTGATATCTTCGTCTTCTAGCGCATATTTCATTGCTTCTATATACGACGAATCAATATCAATATCATTTAATGGCGTTAATTTATTGAATTTAAATTCTGTCATCTACTCCTCCACATTCATATGTCCTACCTAATCTCCTTCACTTTATTTTCAATAAAAAGCAATTTCTTCCTGACTGAGGCCATATTTTTCGATAGAGTTGTACGTCTAACTCAGACATTTATTGCAAGCAATTAGTGTCTGAGTTAGACGTGTCTTCTATTCTAGTCCATCCTTCTAACATTAGCTTTCAACTCAGCAATAATATAGTCTGGTACATTAAAGTAATCATAAAGCTCTTCTTCTATTTCTTTAACAGATTTTTGACCAATCGATAATAGAATAATCATTAAAATCAAACCAAGGAACATTGATCCAAACCTCTTTTGATTGATTATGTTGTGTTACTTTGAGTGTCCCTAGCATTGCACGAGCTAGATCTGTCTTTATAAACTTCAAGCAATTCTCAGCTTCCTTTTTAGTCTCAAATGCACCAAAAGAAATAAAAGTTTGTGTGTGACCCACGAGTGGGGTACCCACGAGTGGGGTCGATAGAACTTCGCCTATCGCCCCGCTTCCATTAGAAGCAGGTAAAAATACTTTGTATTTATTCAAATTGGAATGAGGTTCAATTAAGTCAGCATCAATCCATTTTATCACACGCTCATTATTCAAGCGCCCATAAATTCCAACTTGACTATCCGATTGTTTTTCGTCCGAAAAATATCTCTGGTAATCTTTCAAAAATATTAGAACCAATCGATTTTTCTTCTGCAACTGAAACTCTGCCTCTCAATTCTGGATAGCGATTATATAAATTAGCGCTAAATTTGTAACTACTCTTTCCAAATAGGTATTCATTAAATGATCTCTTTACTTTATGATGTACCAAATGGAACAATTCGTTTAGCCATTCGACTGGTGTGAAGGTCTCGATGGCTCCAAAGTTTTTCTGGGTATCTCGGTAAGTAACGGCTACTCCACCCTTAATATCTGTATTTGGAAATACTTCTTCAGATTTTTGAGCAAAATAAATGACTTGAAGATGCTTATCTTCTAACATTTTCTTATTCCACATTTTTGGAGTTTGCCCTGCATTAAAAAGAAATCGAGCTGGTGTAATCAAAACTGCTTTATCTGCAACTTCATAAGCCAAATCCATAAATTTATGATAAATTGGCTCATCACGAGCAACATCCCCTATTCCTTCATTTTGATAAGGAGGATTGCCAATCACTACATCAAATTTCACGTTTTTAAACGCCTCCTCAACTAATTTTTTACCTTCTTCAACACTTGATTTCAAGGTATCTGAAAAGTTTTCAATATAGGCTACATTAGTTTTATAATTCTTGTAGCCTATCAAAGTTCGTTCAGTGATAGTCTTAGCCATCGGAGTTTTAGCAATGGCGTAGATATTATTTTCCAAAATATCTTGATAAACTTGATTAGCCTCAAAATGACTATCATCATTCTGAGAAACCCTCTGATAATAGAGGCTGATAGCACTATGAAGAGGATAAAGACCTGTTTTAGAGTTGATATCTAAAATTTTCGTATCTGTTTTATAAACTGATGAGGTTACCTCTTTGTCCACGTCCACCCAATGAAGATTAGACGTTGCTCCATCTGTAGCCGATTCAAAATTATCATCATAGAAGTTCAAACCTCCAACTGATTTTGCAACTTGGAGATTGACAACACGCCATGGAGTCAATACCGTCTCTTTATCCGGATTCTTAAAGGTACTAAACAGATCAGCGATATGTTCTGCCCTCTCTATGAAATCCATATCATCAAAAGATTTAGCACGCTGACGAATGATACGTCCTGCTTCGATAAACACCTCGGCATCATAATACTTAGTAATGTTGCTAAACATGCCTTTAGAGAAACCTTTAGGCATGAATTCCTTCCAAGATTCATCATCCACTTGCTTAACAAAATCTTGAATGGAAATATCCTTTGCTAAATCGACTTTCATGCCATAAATCATCATCGGAATACGAATAGAAACACCTCGTAAAATAGAAATCATATTCTTACGTTGCTTTTTGGCTTCTTTTTGTTTTTCAATTACTTCTAAATCTTCCTGAGTACGTTTTACTTTGGGTTTCTTCTTAGCACGTTCAGCTTGTTCATGCTCTTCATCTGTCAAACCATTATCGTTGATAATAACTTTATTGGAGTTCCTTTGACTTTGAGTCTTACCCACAATAGCATTTAGTTTATTAAACACAGTTGCATCATCAGCTGTCAAAGTTAGTAAATTATCATTATAAAGACTATCATCTTCAAAACCTGAACGCACCGCTTTTTCAGCATAAACTTTTTTAAGCTGCGTCAGCATTTTATCGACATTATAGGTTTTCATACCATTCTCTGAAACACCTAATATAGGCATAAAATTGAGTAGTCGAGCCATAGCTTGCTTTTTGCTTCTCTGTATTCTTTTTACCTACACCTGAGTTAATCTGTGCGCTCTCAGCCATTACTGTCAATGCTCTATCAGGTGCAAAATCAAAAACGTAACAATTCGTTTTCATCCCAAGCTTTTCATGTGAAAATGGTGTCTGAGCTCGAAAAGCAGCTTGTAAGTAATTCATAGCACTATTGGTATTTGACAGAAACAAAACCGCTGTCCACTCTGGAATATTGACTCCTGTTGTTAGCTTACGAACAGTTAAAGTAATTGTTTTTGTCTGTGATGGATCTTTACCAATAGCATAACGAACCTTTTCAATATCTACATCATTAGTGATTCCATCATCGGTGCTCGATCCTCTAACAACATTGACAATCTTATACTCTTTTCCAAAAATTGGATGTTCTTTTAGCAACTCCTCAAAAGCATTGGCCTCCTTCACACCAGGCATCAACCAAAGTGTATGACGCAACTCTTCACGATATGCGCTTGTTGAAAAAGGATAATTTGTGCTTCCATCAGGATTTGTAATATTGTCTAAAAATTGACGAACTTCTTGTTTATAAACCAACGTTCCATTCTCACCCACACGAAAGAATTCTCTAAAATTGAAAGATTTACTCTCATCAGAAAAACGCTCCTTATGCTTCATCTCAAATGTATACATGGATACTTTAGGCAAGATTTCGTAAGGATTAGGTTCATTTGGGCGCTCAAGTTCCCATTTTTTCTTAGCAGTTTGCTCCATCACGTAATCCCAAGTATAGACTTGTTCGTCATCAAACTTATCTAAAAGATTGAACGGAGTTCCAGATAACTCAAGTACTTTTGTATGTTCTTTGATAAGCACTCGCATCACACTATCACTTAGTTCTGTCTGAGTTCCTTCATGTGCCTCATCAATAATGATTAAATCCCAATCAATATCAGAAAAGTTTTTAAGATTCGTTTGACCACCATTATAACGAAGTAATTGAATTGAAGCAAAGTAAACAAAAGGCTTCTCACCTTTTTTCAACACTTCAAGAGTCTCTCCTCTGTGTACTGAACCAAAGTCGTAACCTTCCTCACTCATATTCATCTTTTTAAAATCATCAAACCATGAATCCGATACAACAGGTCTATGTGTCATGATAAGAACCCTTTGGAACGCTTCATTCTTAACTAATTGTAACGCTGTCAACGTTTTACCAAAACGCATTTTAGCATTCCAGAGCATCCTGTCTTTTTTTCTTGAAAACTTTTTGTGTCTGTTCGACTGCAGCTTCTTGCTCTGGACGAAGAGTGATTATAGGTTCTGCTACACAAGATTCATCTATAGCCACATTGAGACAATTTCTACCTTCTTTAACAGCTTTAATAGCAGCCTTTGCTGTCTCTAAGTCTGTCTTGAACCATTCAGTTCCTTCCAAATTCTCAGCCTGCTTAATCCCTGAGCGTTTTAATATGTTATGGACATCATAGTCATGAAACCAAGATTTTGTAGTTTTCTTATAAGCAAGCTCTACCCAGCCAAGAGTATAGGGTAGACCAGATGTTTTCATATATTGGTTAATACGTTTGGGAGCAACTGTTCGTAAAAAGTCACTATTAGGAGACCAGTCTGTCTCGAGATCATCAGAAGAAACACTACCCTCACCAATTTTTTGAGTACCTTCAAAGGCATTAAAAAGTCCGCTCTCATTATTCACTGTTTGAATGTAGATAAATTTTCTCTCAGCTGTAGTGTACATCTCTTGTGCTCTGGGTTCTAAAAACTGACCAATAGCACTGGCAGTTAAATCAGGTTCAATATAGTTCAACATAACCCAAGCTAGAATCTCAAACACTTGTTTTAGTGATCTTAAAGCATTTTCCTTAGTAGCAACTTCGGGATTGAGAACATGTGCAGAGCTATTTCCTTTACCTTTAATATCATAGAAATAGTCAATAATTGTTTGATTTGAAATCAAGCCTCTGATTTCCCCTAGCACATCGTTAAAAGTTGCTCGTTCACGAACTTCTATATACTCTCTATCAGCAATCAATCTCGCTGTATTCTCAGCAACTTTTCTTGCTTTTGTCAGTGTTCCTTCATAATCCCCATGCGTATAATTTTCTTCAGCCTTGTTAATTGTCTGAAAATAGATCTGCTGTATCCATATCAATTGCCAAAAATTCAAAATTTGAAATCATTATTCTAATCTCCTAGCAAATATACTTTCTGAATATTTATCTCTTCTATTTCCGTAGTTTTTTTAAAAGCTTCATCTTCTATCTTGAAGTTATCATCAATATCAAAAACTTAGTTGCCCTTCTACTATTGTGTTATCCTCAACTTTTTACCTAAAAAGCTCTGATAAAGCAAAAGGAACTTTTTCTTACCAAACTAGAATGTCCTTTGATAAGTTGCCATTCATTAAACCAAATAGGTTCATCTGTAACAGGATGACGTTGAGTTAAGGTATTTCCTCTAACAATATTTTTATGAATAAGATAATATGCAGATTTATAGATATCACTTCTACTAGTTAGCTTAGTACTAAAAATTTGTTCGTACCAATCTAAATAATAAAGAAACATACGTGAACGTGCTACTTCTAAATTATCTTCGAGAAATTCTATCCCATATATAGACGATAATGCAATCAATGATTTTGTCTTCCAACTACTTTCATCATATTGCATGATAACGGCAGATAATTTTCTTTCTAAAATAGCTTGCAAAAAATTCCCATCTCCTGCAGAAGGTTCTAAAAACGTTGCAGAAATATTTTCACAAGCCTCTTTAATACCTGGAGTATCTAACATTTTCTGTACCATCCAGGATGGTGTAAAAACCTCTCCATGCTTTTGAACACGCTTTTTTGATTTGATTAAATTTTCTTTCAAAGTCTACTCCTTGAAAACGTTTATCTTTTTAATATTATACCATTTTTTTAATCTTATATCTAACTATTTCTAAAGGGGTTGGGGATTCCCCCAAATTCAAATCATCCCAAAAGTACTTACACTGTGTGTATACAAATTTTGGGGTGATTTTTGGGAGTATGTATACAGACTCTGAGCTCGCAAAGTCATATTATGATAAATCTTTCCTTCTCGATAAAATAATCCCAAAAATCAATTTGACTGTCATTTGTGTGTACAAATATTTTAAGAAGATATATAAAAACGCTGCAAAATTTTTTAACAGCGTTTCCTTATTTTAAAATCCTCAGATGTCTTTCTTTTTATGGTTAGCATCATAGTATTCCAGCATCGCATGATACAAACGAGCCTTCGTCTTATCTTGTTGTTTAATTCCATGAAGAAATAATTCTGCTCGCTTTAATTTCAATATGTATTCGCATATCTGATCAAAATCCTTATCCATATTACTTTTGAAAATAAACATCTTTTTCCTCCATCACATCAACTATTTTTTGCATCAAAATAGACATATCCATTTTGTTTTCATAGCTTATTCTCCCCACTACAGTTGCAAGACGGGCTATAGAATTGATATTCTTTCCGACTTGTTCCAACTCTTCTGTTAAAGGAACTAAACCTTCAAAAGAGACTTTTTGGATGTTCAAATCTGTTCGTATTAATTTTTGTCTAGCAAACTCAGAAAAATTACGAATATTTTCCTTCCTCATACAATCATTTAATTTTTTATTTTCTTCTTCCGTCAAAAATACCTGTTTCAACACCGATTTTATCCTCATAATCTTATTACCTCGTTTTCTTATTTAGTCGTTTCACAAGTTCTTTCACTTGTTTGCTTGTCTTCTTTTCATATCCTATCATCATCTCAACACAGTAGTGAAATATCCTTACATTATCGAAATCTTCACTTTGTTCTGCTATTCTTTCTAACTGACGTAAGTTGTTGATAATCCTTCTAACTTGAAATATAAAGTCATGATAAGATTCAAAATCAAATTGAAGATAAATAGGCGAACGTTTAAACAACATTTTTCTAGCATAAGAGGAAAAACTTAGATGGTTTGTCATTTCAATCAAGTTATTCACTATTTCATTTTGCTCTTCAGTGATATAACATTTTTTTAGAACAGTCCGATATCTACTCATTTATCATATACTTCTTTCTGGTATTTTCATGAGCAATTGCTTTGCACTCTAGCATCCGTTCCTGCTTTAAATTCTCCATAGACTTAAATAAATACGCCAAAGGAGAAGTCGCATCCTCAGGAATCCGTTCAATCATGCTAATGACTTCATCACTTGTTACATATCCACTAGCTAAATACTCGCCTATCTTCATCTTCTGAGCATGTGTTAAAGTGTAATTGTTAGGATACAAAAATCTATCATTGTACTTATAAGAAATGGATTCTAACAAAGAATAATATTTGGGTGGAATATAAGTTTCAGGCTTTCTAGAACTATTATCCAGTATATTCTCAATCTCTTTCTTATTCTTACTCTTGTTCTTAATCTCTTGCGTTACATTATCATTTTCATCCGTTACTGTAACGTTACAGTCTAAAACGAGTTGTGGCTCGCCTGTAATTAGTGCTTTTTGTTTTTGTCTATGACGAGCAACACGTTCCCTAGTTTGTTTCCTAATCTTTTCTAGTCCATCTATATTCTGATGTTTCTCCCATTTTGGAATGGTAATAGCGCCATCTATGATTTCTATCATGCCAAATTCTTCAAACATGCTGAGAGCTAATTTTACAGATGTAGCCTTTCGCCTAAACACTGTTGAAAGCATCTCTTCTGTGTAATAAACCTTGTTCCCTAGACTTAATATGCCACTATTATTTTGCTTTCCTGCAAGCACCAGAATTTTAAACCATATTACAATAAGAGTATCTCCTTCTGGCATTGATTCTATTAGCTGAATTTTTTCATCATCAAATATATCTGTTGTTATCTTGATCCACTGAACACCATTCATACGAGTACCTATCTTTCATATTGCTTCAACCATCGTGTTACTGCTCTTTTATCGTATAAAGTCACTCCATCAATCACCATGGTTGGCATTCCTTCTTTCGTCCATTTTTGGATTGTTGTCGTAGATACATCTAACCACCTAGACAAACCTGACATACGAACCATAGGGTTTATAAAGTTCTTTATCTTCAAATACTCTTGCTACAGCATTTGAAATCATCTCATCATAGTGAGCACGTAATTGCTTCTCTAATTCTTTAGGAAGCTGGACAACTAAAGTAGTTTCCGACATAAATTCACACCTCATTTCTAAATTAAATAAGCTCCGAAACCATTTAATTTGTTATTCATTTTGAATTATATATCCTTTTTGAATTTTTGTCAAGCTTTTTTATTCAAAAAGAATAAAATGTGTTATAATGATAAAAAGGAGGTTCTTATGACGAATCATATTACTAAACTGATAGAAAAATAGCGGATTGACAGAAATTAGCGAAGCTACAAATATAGCCTATCCTACACTTTCTGGATACAATCAAGGAATCCGCAAACCTAAAAAAGATAATGCTGAAAAATTGGCAAAATACTTTAATGTTTCCGTCGCTTACATTATGGGACTTGATAGCAACCCACACGCTCCATCAAATCTTAAAATTGTTACAGATAGTTTCAAAACATCTAAAATTGGTTCTGTGACACCTTTTAAAAGCGATATGGAGAAGTTAAAGAAGAGTATCGAATTTGGCGAAAGGGCATTAACACTACCACTTGATGATAGTTTTTCAGATGAATTTCGTCATATATTCTCAGAATATCTAGCTGAGAAAAACAAACGTTTTATGTCTGAGTTTATAGACTATATGAATCACCAAAATAAAGATTCTAAAGTTTGGCAGAGCTGGATTAAAACAGACGAATACGCTATCCGCCAAGAAGATAGAAAAAATAGATAGACACTCATTTCTCAATTACATAAGCTCCGAAAACTTAGATACGGAGAAAAAATGTCTATACACAAATACAAAACAAAAAAAGGAATCCTATACTATGTCAGCTTTTACATTGGCTTAGATGCTATGGAAAGAAAAAGGCACTTAAAGAGAGGGTTCAAAACCAAAAAAGAGGCAAAATTGTACGAAGCTCGTTTAGAAGCTGGTGTCGTTGCCCCCACAGTAAGTACCGACAAACCTAACCCCCAAGTCACTTATAAAGAACTTTATCAAGAATGGTTTAAGGCCTATGTTGGTACCGTTGAAGAAACAACTTCTTCCCAAACTAAGAATATCTATCGAATACATATTCTACCAATATTTGGCGATAAATTTATTGACCAAATCAGTCCTTTAGACTGTCAAAACTTTATTACACAAAAATCTCAGACTTTCAAAAATATCAAACAGATAAAATCCTATACCTCAAAAATTTTTGATTTTGCAATCAACATGAACTACATTGATCGAAATCCAATGAAGAATGTTATCATGCCTAAAATCAAAAAGACTAGATCAGATAATTTTTGGTCTCTGGAGGAATTACATCATTTCCTTGATATAGTGAAAGAAACTGAGCCATTTAAACATTTTGCTTTATTTAGACTGCTTGCATTTAGTGGACTACGAAAAGGGGAGTTATACGCTTTAAAATGGGCTGATATTAACTTTGACAGCAATCTATTGAACATAGATAAAAGTCTAGGAAGAATTGACGGTAAAGCGATTGAAAAGAGCACAAAGAATGAATCTTCAGTTCGTACAATCTATCTTGATGATGAGACAATCGATATTATTAAGCAATGGAGAAATTTCTATCTGAAAGAACAATCTCAGCTTCCTCTTACAAAGCTGAATATTAGTGATGAATATATGTTCTCTTACATATCAAGTAATGACAAAATTGAACCTTTGCATGCTGATTACATTAATAACGTACTGAATCGAATTATTAAAAAGCATAAATTAAAACCAATTAGCCCACATGGGTTTAGACATACACATGCAACACTTATGTCTGAAATTGGAATCGATCCTTCTAATACATCAAAACGTCTCGGTCATGCAAGCAGTCAGGTGACATTAGATGTCTATACTCACACCACAAAAACTGGTGAGAAAAACTCTATTGACAAATTTGCAGACTATCTCAATAAAGCAAAATAAATCATGATTTTAAAAATTTAGAAGAGGTTATCAGAAGGTTATCACAAAGCTATTTGAGCTCAAAAATCGATCAAAAAGCACTTTTGCAAAAATTTTTTTGCAAAGTGCTTTGAAACTGTTGATATAATCGTATTGATTAACGTTTACTAAATTGTGATGCTTTTACGAGCTTTCTTAAGACCTGTTGAGCACCACTTATTTCATCTAATTTCAAAGTGCTTTTAAAATCAACGTTTTTCATAAGTTTTCAAAACATAAAAATTTCAACTAATTTTAATCAATTTCATCAAAAATAAGTAAACTTTCATAAAAATAAGCAAAAATCGAACCAGAATATCAAAAAGTTTCCTTTATATAAAATTTTTACATATCAGAACAACACCATAGAAAAGAGAGCCACTGCTCTCTTTTAATTTATCACTATACATGTTTGATGAACAACTTCTTCCCTATTCCAACAATGTATATTCTCCGCTTACCAACAAATCTATTACTTTTTGTACAAATTGTTTTGAAAAGTAAATCCACAATATCTGACCCACGAGTTTGAAAGTCTTCATCTATCTCTTTGATTTCTAATTGAGAATTTTTTTGCTCTTTTTCATCAATTGGAGAATGAAAACTATATTCACCTCATTTCATAGTACAAAAATAAAGATATTCTTTCTTACCTAAACTATAATCAAAAATTCAATTTCCTTGTTAGTGTCATAGTCACAGTAACTATTTTCCCAAACTATAGCATTTCTTTTTTCGTTATATAGCTTTTCATATTTTTCATAACTATAGACTCGTTGTTTTTCTCTCCCATATATTGCTTATGAATCATTGTTGGTTCATATTTACTCAATAGTTTTTCTTTCATGTCATAGTATTTCTCCATATTCTCTTCAGCATTTTCAATGTTATTTTGCTGATGTAAATGATATCTTGCGTTTTTATATCTTTTTATCTTGTCACGATAGTTTTTAGCTCGCTTGTTTACAGAGTATATACATTCTGCAATACTAGCATTAGTGAGTTCTTTTTCGTTTAAGTAAATCTGAGTATTTTTTTAGAGTTCTCATATCATAGTTCCTTTCATTTATTAAAAAGAGGGGGAACCCCTCTGTACTGACCCCAAAAAGTTAGACAATTAATTTAAGCAAAGGATTTAGTTCTGTATTGTACAGGGCTAAGTCCTTTTAGTTTTACCTTAATTCGTTTATTGTTGTAGTAATCAATATAGTCTACAATAGCTTGTTCCAATTGCTTAAGCGACTGAAACGACTTCTCATAACCATAAAACATTTCCGATTTCAGAATCCCAAAGAAGGACTCCATCATACCATTGTCTGGGCTGTTACCCTTACGTGACATGGATGCTTGAATTCCCTTACTCTCTAGGAACCGATGATAAGAATCGTGTTGGTATTGCCAGCCTTGGTCACTATGGAGAATGGTATTCTCGTAATGTTCCTCACCGAAAGCCTGGTCTAACATAGCTTTTACTTGTTCTAAGTTCGGTGATGTAGAAAGATTATAAGCGATGATTTCGCTGTTAAAACCATCTAAAACTGGCGATAAGTAAAGCTTTTGAGTGCTTGCTGGAATGGCAAATTCTGTCACATCTGTGTAGCACTTTTGCATTGGTTTGGTTGCTTCAAATTGACGTTGAATAAGATTATCTGCTTTCTTGCCAACCTCTCCTTGGTATGAAGAATACTTCCGTTTACGGCGAATTCGAGCCGTTAAACCAAGTACTTTCATCAGACGCTGCACCTTCTTATGGTTCACTACGAAGCCACGATTTCGTAATTCTAGAGTCATGCGACGATAGCCGTAATTTCCTTTATGCTCAGTATAAATTGACTGAATTTCAGCTTTAATATCATAATCTTTATCGCTTTGATCCAGCTGTTTTAAGTGGTAATAATAAGTTGAACGGGCAAGTTTAATAATCTTTAGAAGGATATCTAAAGAAAACTCTGTTACCAGTCCTTGAACAATTTCCGTTTTTCTTCTTGCTCCTTTTCGTCTCTCAATCGGAGTTCTCTCAACTTTTTTAGAATGGCATTCTCCGCTCTCAAGTACTCATTTTCTGCTTGAAGACGTTCTAATTCTGTCATATCTTCAAATCTCTTCTTTGGCTTACGTCCCATTTTAGGTGGTCTCCCTCTTGTTTTCTCAACAATAGTATACCCGTTTTTCTTATATTGTGCCAGCCAATTCGAAAGTAATCCACTACTTAGAAGAGCATAATCCAGAGACGCCCTAATTTGTGAATGCCCCTCAAGAAGAACTTTATCAATGATCTCTTGTTTTAGTTCAGGAGAATAGTAACAATTCTTTCCTTTTTTGACGAACTCTATTCCGTAACGATCAATCAATTTAATCATGTACCTAAGATTAGAATTGTTTTATCCCAAATTTATTTGAAAGCTTCTCTAAGCTATATCCTTGTTTTCTAAGTTCATAGATCTGAACTTTATCATCATAACTCAATTTCATAATAAAACACCCCAAAAGTTAGATTTTTTCTGTCTAACTTTTGGGGTGCAGTACACTCTTTCTTGCTATCTAAATTTTCGTTTTCCTACCAAAGCTAGCAGTCCAACACTTGCTCCAAGCAATGCGAGGAGATTCGATTCTTTCGTTCCAGTATTTGGAAGTTGTTTCTTAGGCTCTGCTTTTGCATTTGTAGCTTGTGCAGGCGCTTGATATGTTTTATCGCCTGTAGTGCCTACGGTTACTTTCTCTGCTTTGTAATCAATCACATTCCCCTTTTGATCCATTACTGGTACTGGTTTATACCCCAAGTGTTCAAGCTCTTTACGTTTAGCATCTGCAAAAGAGCGACCAAGCGTTTTGTTTCTGCTTCTTCAAATTTGGCTTTGGCAGTTTCGTAAGCAGTTTTCGCTTGGTCTGCTGCAAGACTCTTAACTTCGTAGTCTACTTTGGCTTTATTTTGTGCCTTGTAGGCATCTTTAAGCTCAGTTTCTGCTCTTTCAAGCTCTGCTTTTTACTTCATTCAAAACGAGCTTTTGCACCTTTAAGGTCTGCAAGGTCTTTTTCGGCTTGTTTAACTTGGTTTTGAGCATCTTGAAGTGCTTTCTTAGCAGTAGATACCGCTTGGGCTTTATTTGAAGCGATTGCTTCAAGTTCAGCCATCTTATCTTCTTCTGCTTTAAGCGCTTCTTGTGCAAGGTTGAGAGCTTTCTCAGCGTTTTTAAGAGTTGCTTGAGCTTGTTTAAGAGCTTCTTCTTTTGTAGCTTTTGAAGCAGTCAAGTTATTGACGAGCGCGTTAGCATTAGCAAGTGTCACCACTGCTTTATCATGGCGGAGCTTTGGCTTCATCAAAAACCTTTTGAGCGTTTGCTAGTGGGTTTTCCCCATTCTTCAAAGCAGTCAAAGTAGCTTGAGCGTTTTTGGAGAGCAGTTTGGGCATCTGATACCGCTTTGGTTGTTGCTTCAAGTTGAGCTTGAGCGTCTTTACGAGCTACCATAGCATCAGCTAACGTTTGGCGAGCTTTGGCAATTTCTTGCTCTTTGTTGGTGTTGCTAAGTGGGTTCACAATAGGAGTTGTATCCCATTTTGAGCCGTCTACGTTAGTGGTGCGGATGCTTGTGAGGAAGTGAGTTGTATAGAACTCGTCTGTTTTACTTTGTGCAACACCACCAAAGTAGACAGTTTCATTAGCGTAGTCGAATTGGAGAATACCCTGAGTGTGGAGATAGTCGTTCTTGTGAGAAATGAGTTCAATGAGGTCATCGTACAATTTCTCTTTCATTTCTCCAATAGTTTTACGGAATACACCGTCTTCATCATCAAAGTCGTGGTAAACATAAGTTGTAACTGCATTCTCGTAAGGTTGCAAACCTTTTTCAGCGTACTCTTTAATGGTTTCTTCTGAGTAGGTGCTATTCAAACCATACTCTTTAGCAACTTTGTAAATACCTTTTGCGTAGTGACCTGCGCCACCTTTAGCACGGTATTCATCTTTCATTGCTTTAGAGAAGTTCGCTTTGACATACTCTTTAGCGATTTTGTTGGCAAATTCAAGACTTGATTTTGAAAAGAACAACATCTGGCAAAACCAAGTTGGCGACGCATTTTGGTTGATGAGGTCAGCTACGAAATAATTAAGTTCATCTGTAACCTCTTTAGGAAGATTGTTGATGTCGTAGCGAGTTTCGTCTGCTTGGTCTTTGGCTGATGGTGTGTACTTGTTGAGGGTGCGGTTTTGGGGTTGAGAGTTTACGATTTTATTGTAAAGTTCACGCCCCTTATTAGAAATGTAGTCCCTCACTCAAAGTTTCATCTGTACGAAGTTGTTCACGGAAAAGCAATTTTCTCTTTCACAGCCTTGATAAAGTCTGGGGCAAGAGTGATGGTTGCTTAGTATCCTTTTTTGAAGTGCGTTGAGGGTAGATACCGCTTGGTTATAGGTGGTTTGCTTTCTCTGCATTTGTTTTGGCAGTTTCTTTTCTTGAGATTTATTTTCAAGATTTGCTTGAGCAGATTTAACAGTTTGTTCTGCTTGCTTTAACTGAGCAGCGTGGTCTTGGTTTTGTGCTTTAGCTTCATCAAGAGCCTTTTTGGGGCATCTGCTTGAGCTTGTTTGCTTGTAGCTTCTTCTTTGATAGCTTCTTCTTGTTTAGCTTTAGCGTCAGCAAGACCTTCGCCACTGAGAGCCTTTTGTGCATTTTCTACTTCTGTTTTTAGCTATCAGTGACAGAATTACGAGCTTGAGTTACTTCTGCTTGCTTTAGTACCAAACTGTTTTGCCTTGAATAGCAACATTACGGTCAGCATCATCTTTTTCAGCTTGCGCAGTTGATACCGCTTGTTCTTTGGTAGGAACACTTGCTTTTGCAGTTTCCACTTTCTTCTCAGCATCTTTGATAGCTTCAGGTGTTGCTTTATCAGCAGTCTTTTGAGCATCGTCTTTAGCTTGTTTCAAGTCAGCGACTTTCTTTTCTGCCTTATCAGAAGTTTCATTCGCTTGATCCAAGACTTCTTTTGCTTTGTCAGATGCTTTCTTGGGTTTGTTTTAGCAGTTGCACCAAGTTCAGCAGACTTCTCCCTTTAGTAGGAGTTTTCACTTCTACTTTCTTAGGCGCTTCTTTCTCTACCAAAGCTGGTTCGGTTTTTAGCAGTTGTAGGCAATGGAAGTTCCACTGTATCTGCGTGAGCAGTTCCGATTGTTCCGACAAGACTTGCAGTAGCGACTGCTGCGGTTGCGATAAGTTGTTTTTCCATATTAATCCTCATTAAATTGTAATTTCATTATATCATAACAAATAACTTTTTGAAGTTATTTTATATAAAAACAACCTCTAAAAGTCTAAAAATGTAATCGTTTGTATGTATCATGTAATTAGTGAGGTGCCACATGACAAATAACAAAACCAATCTTCAAGATTACATCTCTAAAAGAATCCGTCTATTACGTTTAGAAAGAGGATATACTCAAGAACAACTAGAAGAGATGGCTGATTTGGGTACTAATTATATCTACAAATTAGAAAAATCTTTCAACTAACTTAAAAATTCAAACGCTAGAGAAAAAGTAATGGAAGCATTAGAAGTAGATTTAGATACATTCTTTGATATACAATTAAAAGAAGAAGATCCAAAAATTTCTCTACTTGTTGATGAATTAAAAAGCTCTTCCAACCGAACAACGCTCCCGTGTCTTAGATGTTTTGATACTCATCCTCAAAGAAGTAAGATAAAAAAATGTTCTACTTTTTGTTCTACCTTTTATTTTTACATACGATTTAAAGAGTGCGGATCATTAACCTATCAAAACCTTCACCATTTGCGACAAAAATAGGTTTTGCTGATACTATTACATTTTTGATTATAACAATTATGATTTCTCTTTGCATTGTACAATTATAATAAAGAAAAAAATATCTCCCTACTCTAGTAAGGAGATTATTTATAACCTAAAAACAATACATTCTCTAATATTTTTAGAAAACGTATAAAGTCAAGCTTTTAAAAAAATTTGGCTTTTATACGTTTTTAGTTACGTACTGATAACTCCTGAATTAAGTGATGAAGTTCAGTTTGAGTCAGAACTAGCTAAATAGTATGATTTATACTTACCTAATTGTTTTTCACTACGATTCTTTTGAGAAGTATCAAGTTTAATACTGCTACTTTTCTATTGAAAACATAACTACCTCCTGTTTCAACAGTAGTTTCATAAGAAAGATAGTGATTCAAATACACCCTCAATCTCTTTTTGTCTTTTTCATTCATTTTCATTAAAGATTGTTTATTTACCTCTTCCTTAAATAGCTCTATAAAAGCCTGCATTTATTTGTAACTCCTCGATATTTAAATAATTTGAGTTGACATGACCTTTGGCTTTTATGTACTTCATCAATTAAATCTGAAAAATTTGTGATAACTTTTGAATTATCTTTAAAAAAAGTCGTTCAAGTGTGTTTAATACTGTATCAAATAAACCCTAATTTATCTAGTGACAGAGTAATTTTTCTAACATCGTCTTCCTTGTTCTCAAAGAATTTTTAAATAATCTTCTCCAAAAGCTTGCATGTGTTCACTTAAACTAATTTTTGTAAATACATATTCAAATACATCACTATCAAAACCTTCTAATATAACATTAGCTAAATTTTTGCCATATTTTTGTTTGATGGAGCTTTAGGATTTTTAATTTTGAATATGCAGAAACAAGCCCAATATATGATAAATCATCTTGATAGATAGTTTTAATTTGAGATAAATACCGTTTTATATGAAGCTAAAGATACAAGGAATTTCCCGTTCAGTTCCTTTCTTTCATCGTTCTTTATCATAAGATACTTTTTGTAAAAACTTTGTTGCAGAAACATTACTCTTCTGTTGTTGACTTTTAAAAATCAGTGGATAATATTTTAAGATGAAATCTATTTGCGCTTTTTGTTTAGTTCATTAAAAAGAAACCATGATTTTTACTCCTTCTAAATAGGCTCAAAAATACTATAACACATCTAATAATAAATTACAACAAACAACAATTAAATAGGCTCAAAAATAAACAAAAACCATTAAAACATTAAAATAAAAGATCTTCCAGGCTCAAAAAATAAACTAAATTATGATACCTGTATTTGATGGAAATCGTAAAAATTTGCTTGAGTTAGTGTCAAAAAGTGTAGTATGCTAGGTCTATAAAAGCTTTTATATATAAATCGTCGACTCTAGATAAGACGATTAGAAAGAGGCTATATATGGCTTTACAACTAGGAGTTAGCGAACACTCAAAAAAATTCGCAGAAAGCATCGCACCCGAAGTAGAAGTCCCTTCCGTAGCAAGAGTAGTAGATTATTCTCAAGGTATCTTGAACGAAGGACAGGAAAAATCAAAGAAGTTGGGCTAATTTGACAGCTGTAGATCTCAAACTTTACAAAAAGTTCGAAAGTATTGGTCAGACAGCTTTTTGCCCATCCTTTAAAATTAAGCTCAAAAACTATCGAGACGAAAACTTGGATGGTTTGACTAACGCTGACATCACAGTTAATAACTACGATGTAGCATTTGTCTTTGACAAACTCAAGCAGCCAATCGGTTTAGCACTAGTGGCTGAGCTTTCTAACATTTCTATTAAATAGAAAAGAGGTTTCATATGAAAAATTTCTTAAGAAAAATCATGGAATTAAAGTGGTATTATCAACTACTTATAGGTTCAGTAATCTTTGTTTTACTAGCACTACTTCTTAAGTTTCTGTTATGGATAGCTCCATTTATATTAGGTTCTTTGTTGCTCATGTGGCTGGTAACGGATGGAGAAATTTTCTCTCTAGCTTGGCATCGATACAAACAAACAAGTCAAACTGCTGTTAATCCTTTATTTGATAACTTCTATCACTGGCTAACTGAAGCAGGGGTAACAGAACTACCAATCTCTTCACTAAGTTACACACAAGGTGTCGAAGTTGCGGAACAAGGCATTTACTTTGTTCATATTGACAAAGAAATCTCTGACGAAGCTCTTGAATACTTTGCAACAAAAGCAAGACAAGTTGTAAAAACTATGTCAAACGATTCTACAGATTGCGTTGTAAGTCGCTATAAGCGTGATCCCTTTCTTGCGATCAAAGTTCGTTTAGTGTCAACTAATGACATGATTCTAATGCAAAAACCTCAAAGAGAAGAGGATTTCTAGCATGATAAAAAACGTTTTCGACGTCAACGTCAGGGGACAACCCTCCCCTGTCACTGTTGACATTAACCGATTTTTTGCATGGATTATAGCTGGCCCATCTGGTTCAGGAAAGTCTACTTTTTTGAGAAGACTTCTAGGCCTAATTTCATTTTATGATACAGATGCTGAAGCTTACTTTTTGGATTTTAAAGCAGATGAAGAAATGTTTCCAATGGTTGGCAACCATGTCGCAAGAGGCTTTCACTGTCTAGAACTTTTCGAAACAGTCTACCAACGTTTTGAAGCTAGACTTGATAAGCAAGAACAAAACTCGCATAATCTTTACCTAATTTTCGATGAGTGGCAGGCTTTCCTTGCTTATCTAGAACAAACAGATAAAAAGAAACATAAAGATGTTTTATCGAAAATGTTGATGATGAACAGCCTTGGTAGAAGTCTAGGTTTACGAATTATACTGTCTAGTCAACGTTTTTTAATGTCAGATTTGCCAGGGCGCTACAATTTTAATTGCGTCATATCCTTATCAACTAGCTTTCTGCTAGCAACAAACAACAGGCAACTCCTTTTTCCTGATATGGAAAAAACCGAAGTTATCGTAAAACCTAGAGGATATGGCTATTTCCAACTGGAGGGAGATTCTGTCAAGATGTTTCGCAATATTCAAGTAAGAAACGAAGAACGGTTAAATCAACGGATGCAAGAGCTATTTTCAAGGTATAGCTAGCGTTTTTTCTGCTACACTTGTTTAGCGCGACACTGACCTTACCTAAGGGATTCATCGGTATAGGTGTCGGCACGACATTACCAGCAGAAAAATGCCTATTCGCAAGGGCTTGAGGGGTGGAGATTTTTTTAGCGTAACGATGCCAACGGCAAGGAGTGAAGCGAAGAAAAATACTACCCCGTCCCTTGTTGAATTGGCAAGCGTTCTCGGTTCGATGGGGATCCATCGGGCAGGAGAGGCTGGGGTTTGGGGCAAAGCCCCAAGAGTATCTAATTTAATTTTTAATTATTCTTTACGCGTGGTTAGACTGGGCTTGTCAACGGTCTAACACTAGAATAGTTAAAAGAATAATTAAAGAATAGTTAGAAAAGAAAGGTTTAATATAAAATGACTTCAAAGAAGAAGGAAGCACTTTTGACTTCTGTAGCAATTACACAATACTTTGAGACGAAATATTGGAAAAACGGTTGGGATGAAGAACTCATTAAATCCGAAAATATCGAAAAAATTCTTGAGGAAATTGTCAGAAGAGTTAGTGAAATAGCAACTGTTTCCGAGGCATACGCAATAAAACACGACAAGGACACATCCATCGGTTTTGACAGTGTAACTAGAACAACAACTACCAAGCTAAAAAAGCCACATATTCACGCTTTACTCAAGTTTGAAAAAGGTGCAACACTAACTGATTTAGCTGTACAAATCGGACTAAAACCTGAATATCTAGAAAAAGCGAAGTCTGGAAGGTATGGCTACGATAACTTGTTAGCTTACTTTAATTCATGCCAAAAGATAAAGATAAGTATCAATACAGCCCTGATGAAGTAATTTCTAACAGGTAAAGACTACTTAAAAGTTTATCACGAAAGACAAGGAAGCTGGCTTAAAGGAAAAGCAAAAAAGGAAGTGCTACAAAGTTATGAGGATATCGATTTATTAATTGATAACATTCTGAATGAGAATATTACGAAAAAGGAAATACTACTTAATAGCAATATCATACTCTTTATACAGTTCATAAAGTTAGAGTAAACGACGCAATTAAAAGCATTGGAGAAATTAAGTGTGCCAGAACAAAAGATGAACTGGAAAACGGAGAGTTTAAAAAGACAATCCTATTCATATACGGTGAATCTGGACTTGGCAAGTCAACATTTGCAAAAGAGATAGCAAAAAGTCTTATTCAGTTAGCAAAGCTGAATAATAAAAAATGGCAATCAGTCCTGACCGCAGGCACAAATATGTTTGATGAAGTAAACGGAGAAGAGATACTACTACTTGATGATGTCCGAGGAGATAGCTTAACTGCTTCAGATTGGTTAAAAGTTTTAGATCCATATAATATTAGTCCTATCTCAGCACGTTATCAAAATAAAATAGGCGCTGCCAAAGTCATTATCATCACAAGCTCTAAACATCCTTTGACCTTCTTCTATCATACTAAAAGGAAATAATCGTGAGGATTTATCACAATATGTTAGAAGAATTGAACATCTAGCAACGTTAAAAGGTGTGGGGGATGAACCTATTTTTTATGAATCTCACCCTACAAGAACATTGAATAATCTGAGACGAATCCCAGAGATTGGATATGATACGTACTTATCTTACGATTTTACACCTGATAACGAAATGAAAAGTAAAGAAGAGCTTCTATCCATGTTAGTTTCAAAAGCTGGACTCAACAATCAATGGGATATATGGGAGTACGACAAAACAAAAACCCCATCCGAAACTTTGGCGAGCGAGGACGAGGTTGCAGATAATCAAGAAGAGTAAATAGGGTATCTCTTGATATCTCTATTATACCATACATTGGAGGAACAGATGCAAGTAATTCTACCAGATGAACAAGTTCGACAAATTCAGCTCCTACTTGCTGAACTCATCAAGAAAGAAATTGAAAATAGATTAAACAATAATAACCTTGAAAGTCCGTTTTTAAACAAACAACAGGCTTGTCACTACTTGGGTATCTCAAACAATACTCTAGACAGTTGGATTCAACGAGGACTGCCTGCAATAAAAATAGGCAAGACTATACGATTTAATAAAGAGCCATTAATTCTTGGCTTTACTCACAAAAACTAGAAATATCTATATTTTTTGTTTTATAATAGTCATGATATTTTCTGGTTCGATACACAAGGAGAATATCATGACTCATCAGTAAGACAAAAAACGGAACTTATCGCTTAAAAGTCTATATCCCAATTGAAGCACGAATGCCACTTGGTATTGTTAATAGCAATTATTACGATAAGAGATTTCAAAACGAGAAAGGAGGCAAGACAAGCTGAGATAGACTTTGCTTACCAAGTTAAATCAAATAGAAGATAATGAGTTTACAGGACTAGCAAAAGGAGATATTCTTTTCTCAGACTTCTATAATAATATTTGGTGGGATTCCTACAAAGCAGGACAAACTACATCTACTTCTAAAGCCACCAAGCAGGTCAACAGTTGCTAATACTAAAACATGTTTTGAAAAACATATACTACCACTTCTTGGAAACTATACGATACAGTTTCTAAATCAAAATAAGCAAGTTATCCTAAATCTAATGACATCTAAGGCTAATGAATATGCGAACTTCAAATCTTTACGTAGCTATGTGATTTCCATTTTTTTGATTGGGCAGAAGAACTTTGAATATATAGAAGCTAATAAAGTTGCAAAAAAATATTAAGAAGAATAAAAGGCCACTAAAAAGATTCAACTTGCAGAGTCAAAGAGAGAGTAAAGATTTATATCTAACTCATGAACAACTCCAAGAATGGTTCTCAGCATTTCAAGAAGATTTAGAGAATGATAAAAATAACCCTTAAAAGATTATGTCCTATTTTATCTCACTTTTTTTCTTAGGCGATAGAAAAATCTGAAACCTATGCTCTTCAATGGAAACATATAGATTTTTTTCAAAATCACAGATTCAGCTAATTCAAGCTTTAGATAGATATGGGACAAGTAAAAATCTACTAAGGGAAATAAGAAAACTATTTTCTCTATTTCTAATGACTTACTTCAGCTCCTTACCTCTTGGAAAGAACAACAAAAAAATATGAACTAGCAAAGTTTGGCATCATCAGTAATCCAGAACAATTTGTTTTTACATATATCGACACAAGAGGAAACATCAATAAGCCTTTTACATGCTGACTATCTAAACAATAAAATGAAAAGCATTAGAAAGCGACATAAAGAGCTGGCACATGCTACACCTCATAAACTGCGACATACAGGAGCAACACTTGCTAAACAAAGCAGGAATGAGCTTAGAAGCTATTTCTGAAGCTCTAACTCACAGTGACACAGGAACAACACAGATTTATGTCAAATACTTCTAATGTAGTTCCTATGGCAGTTGGTGAATTTGCTTTAAAGTCTCTAAAACAATAAGGTAAAAATAAGGTAAACTTTGAGGTAAATTTTTCAAAAAAATACGAAAAAAGCACCCATAAGGTAAACTTTTGAGTGCTTTGAAACGTTGATATAATCGTATTGATTAACGTTTTGAGAATTGTGATGCTTTTACGAGCTTTCTTAAGACCTGGTTTCTTACGTTCAACTTTACGTGAGTCACGTGTAAGAAGTCCTGCGCGTTTCAATGAATCGCGGAAGTCTGGGTCTACTTGAAGAAGGGCACGAGCGATACCGTGACGGATAGCTCCTGATTGACCAGCGTATCCACCACCTACAACGTTAACGAAAAACGTCGTATGAACCTGCAGTTGAAGTAACTGCGAAATGGTTGGTTGATGACAAGACGAAGGTCAGCGTGTGGGATGTACTCTTCAACATCTTTTTTTGTTAACAGTGATTTTACCAGTTCCTGGAACAAGGCGAACGCGTGCAACAGCGTTTTTTTACGACGTCCAGTACCTGCATATTGTGCTTGTGACATACTTTTATTGTTCCTTTCCTTAGATAAGTCCTGAAATATCAAGAACTTCTGGTTGTTGTGCAGCGTGAGTGTGCTCAGCTCCAACAAATACTTTCAACTTCATACCTTGAGCGCGTCCAAGAGTATTGTGTGGAAGCATACCTTTAACTGATTTCTCGATCAAACGTACTGCATTTTTTTAGAACGAAGTTCACCTGCAGAGATTTGTTTCAATCCACCTGGGTGGTTTGAGTGAGTGTAGTAGATTTTATCAGTTGCTTTTTTACCAGTCAATTTAACTTTTTCAGCATTGATAACAATCACAAAGTCACCTGTATCAGTGTGTGGTGTAAATGTTGGTTTGTTTTTTCCGCGAAGTACGCTAGCAACTACTGCAGAAAGACGTCCAAGTGGTACATCAGTTGCGTCAACTACGTACCATTTACGTTCAACTTGGCCTGGTTTAGCCATAAATGTTGTTTTGTTCATGATTTCTCCTATATATAGTTCGATTTTTGTTTACGGTGATGGGTGTTCCTTCCCATCGAAAAGTATTTGGAAGGTTCCGGGGCCTTTCAAATGGGGTAAACAATACCGCCTACTATAATACCAAATTTCACCCCTAAAAGTCAATAGATATGAAAAATATTTTTCTGAATTCCACTCTTTTTATCTCTAAAAAACCTCGCTTTCGCGAGGCTCTTCTATTTATAAGATAAGGCACGTTTAAAGGTTTTCCAAGGACCTAAATCATCTGTCTGCAGAACGAGACTAGCATACATACGTCCGATAAAGACTGTTGCAGTTACTGCAAAAGCAATCGTAATAGCAAGCGAAATCCAAGCTTCTAACCCATTTGCATAGCCATTAATAGCTCTAAATGGCATGAAGAAAGTCGAAATAAAGGGAATGTAAGATCCGATTTTCAAAATCAAATTGTCCCCTGCAGAGCCTAAAGCAGTAACTCCCACAAAACCTACCACAATCACAATCATCAAAGGTGACAAGGCTTTTCCTGCATCCTCAGGACGAGAAACCATAGAACCTAGGAAGGCTGCTAAAACTACGTACATAAAGAGACTGACTAAAATAAAGAGCAAGGTATTCAGAGAGAAAGCATCTCCCAAATGGTCCAAAATACCAAACTGAGCTAGCAATGGCAAATCTTTAAAGAGAAGAATGGCAGCGAGACCACCCACAACATAGATGCCGATATGAGTCAAAATCACAAGCAACAAGGCAAGCATACGAGCATAGAAATAATGGCTGGCTCGAATGCTGGAGAAGACCACCTCCATGATTTTAGTTCCTTTCTCACTAGCTACTTCCTGGGCAGTGACACTAGCATAAGTAACTAAAATCATATAGAGAAATGCTCCAACCGCTGTAGCCGCGATTGTTTGAATCATTTTTTTATTTTCCTTGGATTCATCAATTTTCTCCGTAAAGTTAACTGTTTGTTCCAAGCGTTTTTCCTGCTCTTGCGACAAATTGGCTGCCGAACGATTGAGTTGAGCTTGAAGCTCATTTAACTTGCTCGTTACTCCTAGTTTAATAACACTCTCAAGGGAAGTTTCGCCATGATAAACTGCCTTTAGAACACTATCTTCTTGATCAATGGTCAGATAGCCTTTTAATTTTTCATCCTTGATAGCAGCTTGAGCACTTGCTTCATCTTGATAGTCAAAGTTGAGACCATTGGTAGATTTGAGACCTTCTGTCACAGCTGGAACAGTGCTGACTACTGCTATCTTGCCACTCTGAGCCATAGAAGAGCCTTGAAGATAGCCAATTCCCCCAGATAGACCGATAAACAAGAACGGCGAAATCACCATAAAGAAGAAACTCCATGACTTGACATGTCGAAGATAGGTTTCCTTGATTACAACCCACATATTTCTCATACTTCCACCCCTGATTCTAGTTTAAAGATTTCATCGATTGTCGGCGCTTGTTGGTCAAAGGTTGCGATATATTGCCCCTGAGTCAAGATTGGGAAGAGTTCCCTTCCAGCGCTCTCATCCTCCAAGATCAATTTCCAACTGCCTTGTTTGGTCAAGCTCACCTGTTTAACATGAGGAAGGTTTTTCCAATTCTTCCTTGCTTCGTTCACTTGAAACAAAGAGACGCGTTTTCCCGTATTGATTGCGGACATCCTGAACTGGTCCATGCAAGACCACACGGCCATCTCGGATCATGAGAATATCGTCACAAAGCTCCTCGACGTTGGTCATGACATGGTCAGAAAAGATAATGGTTGCCCCACGTTCTTTTTCTTGAAAAATGACTTGCTTGAGCAACTCTGTATTGACTGGGTCCAATCCACTGAAAGGCTCATCCAGGATAATCAAGTCTGGCTCATGAATCAGAGTAATAATGAGCTGAATCTTCTGCTGATTTCCTTTTGACAGGCTCTTGATTTTATCAGTCAGCTTCCCTTTCACTTCCAACCTCTTCATCCATTGAGGAAGTTTTTCCTTGACCTCCTTGGCATCCATGCCTTTTAGAGTCGCCAAATAACGAACTTGTTCAAGAACTGTCAATTTAGGCATGAGACTGCGTTCTTCAGGCAGATAACCAATCCGAGCATAGGTCTCCTGACGAATATCCTGACCATCCAGACTGATTTCTCCTTGATATTCTAAAAACTTCAAAATACTGTGGAAAATTGTTGTCTTCCCAGCACCGTTTTTCCCGACTAATCCCAAAATACGACCTGGTCGTGCTTGAAAATCAATACCAAACAAAACTTGCTTGGGGCCAAAACTTTTCTCTAGACTTCTTACTTCTAGCATCTTTCACCTCCGAAATGTCTTTCACTCATTATACTCCTTTTTAATAGCCTTTACAATGTTTTTTGTCCATTTTCAGAAGACTATTGCTGTGTAAAATACGGTCTGGAGCACTTTTAGTGATAAATCCATTATACAGTAGCAAACTCAATTTATCACCTCCGCTCCTCAACTGTCCATTTTTAATCCTGAATTGTTATTTGAGCAACCCCTTTATTCCAAATAGCTTTTCCCTAAAAATCATTACATCATATGTTATCATTTGTCAAAAATAAAAATCCTATCTATTTACTTTGACATAAAACATCATCAAATAGCAACTATTATCAATTAAAACATTACTTAACAACTATCTTCCTCTATATGACTACCATCTTTGAAGAATTACCTATCTCTATATGAATAGTCATTCCTAAACCTAAAAATTTTGAAATCAAGTTGACCTAAACCTCTCATTACCTCATGAAATTTAGGATTTAGATTCACTGATCAATTTACCTGTATCAAAAATCTCCTAGCAGACTTTCCTGCTAGGAGATTTTCTTATGAGAGGTACTTGTTTAGCTTTGAAAATCGGACTTATCATCTGATAATTATCAAATAATCTACCAATTAAGCTTCTTCGTCTTCTTTACGACGACGGCCTGCAAGACCGAGACCAAGTAATGCACTTGCAGCTGCTGCTACCATAGCTACAGTAGAATCTGCTGTACCTGTATTTGGCAATTCTTTAGCCGCTTTACGCGCATTTGCTTGTGCTGATAATGTTTGGCTAGCATTAGCTGCTGCTTGAGTAGTAGCTGGAGCTACAACTGTTGTTTGCGCAGATTGGTTGTTAGCTGGAACTACAGCTGGTGTTTGAGCAGATTGATCGTTAGCTGTATTTGCATGATCCGTTAATGGAGCAACTTTCGCCATGAAGTCTTCGATACGTTTAACCATTGCATCCACTTCTACTTGAGTTGCGTCTGCATTGGCAAATACTTTCTTAGCATCTGCTGATAATACATTCGCTTCTTTTGCAGTTTCTGCATCAAGCTTAGCTGATTCTTTAAGGAGCAATTCATCTAATTGATGGATAGCACCTTCTAACTTAGCTTTATCCACTTTTGCATCAGTATTAGTAGCTCCGTTATTGCCTCCATTTCCTTCATTTCCATGATTTTGTGAAACAATAACTTCAACAGGTACGTTAATTTCTTCTACGCTTCCATCTGCTAATTTAACTGTTACTTTAGCCATCACTGTACCTAATACTGATGTTGTAGGTTTTTCAACCTTAACAATTTCTACACCGCTTGGTAAGTTTAGTTTTGATAAAACATCTTTATCTGTTAAAGATTCACCTTGCTTAACAGTTACAGAATCATTTACAAACAGTTTTGATAAATCATATTCTTCTTGCTCACGAATAACTGCTGAAATGCGGTAAACAAAGTTACGAATCGCTTGGTCTACATCTGCTTCTGTAGCAGCTTTTTGAATCGCTTCAATTGCTTCCTTAGCTTTGTTGACTACTTGTGCTTTTGCCGCTGCTTTTTCTGCTTCTGTTAAATCAGTTGCATTCTCAAGTTCAGCTAATTTCTTAGCTAATTCAGCTTCTACTTCTGCTTTGGCTTTAGCCTTGTAATCTGTTGTTTCTGGTGCCACTTTAGCGATTTCTGCTTTTCCTGCCTCTTTAGCGTCTACTCCAGATTGGTCTGCGGCTGCATCGATGGCTTTCTTAGCTTCGTCGGCTGCTTTCTTAGCTTCTTCTTTCGCTGATGATTTTTCTGCATCTGAAAGTTTGTCGTTAGCGTCGATTGCTTTGTCTTTTTCTGCCAATGCTGCATCTACTGCCGCTTTAGCTTTGTCTTTTCCTACTGGGTTGACTGCGGCTACTGCTTCTGTTCCTTCAGTTGCTTTAGCGTCTACTCCAGATTGGTCTGCGGCTGCATCGATGGCTTTCTTAGCTTCGTCGGCTGCTTTCTTAGCTTCGTCTTTCGCTGCTGATTTTTCTGCATCTGAAAGTTTGTCGTTAGCGTCGATGGCTGCTGATTTTTCTGCCAATGCTGCATCTACTGCAGCTTTAGCTTTGTCTTTTCCTACTGGGTTGACTGCGGCTACTGCTTCTGTTCCTTCAGTTGCTTTAGCGGCTACCCCAGCTTGATCAGTTGCTGCATCGATGGCTTTCTTAGCTTCGTCGGCTGCTTTCTTAGCTTCGTCTTTCGCTGCTGATTTTTTTCTGCATCTGAAAGTTTGTCGTTAGCGTCGATGGCTTTTGTCTTTTTTTCTGCCAATGCTGCATCTATTGCGGCTTTTAGCTTTGTCTTTTTCCTACTGGGTTGACTGCGGCTACTGCTTCTGTTCCTTCAGTTGCTTTAGCGTCTCACTCCAGATTGGTCTGCGGCTGCATCGATGGCTTTCTTAGCTTCATCGGCTGCTTTCTAGCTTCGTCTTTCGCTGCTGATTTTTCTGCATCTGAAAGTTTGTCGTTAGCGTCGATGGCTTTGTCTTTTTCTGCCAATGCTGCATCCACTGCGGCTTTAGCTTTGTCTTTTCCTACTGGGCTGACTGCGGCTACTGCTTCTGTTCCTTCCAGTTGCTTTAGCGTCTACTCCAGATTGGTCTGCGGCCGCATCGATGGCTTTCTTTAGCTTCGTCGGCTGCTTTCTTAGCTTCGTCTTTCGCTGCTGATTTTTCTGCATCTGAAAGTTTGTCGTTAGCGTCGATGGCTGCTGATTTTTCTGCCAATGCTGCATCTACTGCGGCTTTTAGCTTTGTCTTTTCCTACTGCGTTGACTGCGGCTACTGCTTCTGTTCCTTCCAGTTGCTTTAGCGTCTACTCCAGATTGGTCTGCGGCTGCATCGATGGCTTTTCTTTAGCTTCGTCGGCTGCTTTCTTAGCTTCGTCTTTCGCTGCTGATTTTTCTGCATCCGAAAGTTTGTCGTTAGCATCGATGGCTTTGTCTTTTTCTGCCAATGCTGCATCCACTGCGGCTTTAGCTTTGTCTTTCCCTACTGGGCTGACTCGCGGCTACTGCTTCTGTTCCTTCCAGTTGCTTTAGCGGCTACCCCAGCTTGATCAGCTGCTGCATCGATGGCTTTCTTAGCTTCGTCTGCGGCTTTCTTAGCTTCTTCTTTCGCTGCTGATTTTTCTGCATCTGAAAGTTTGTCGTTAGCATCGATGGCTTTGTCTTTTTCTGCCAATGCTGCATCCACTGCGGCTTTAGCTTTGTCTCTTTCCCTACTGCGTTGACTGCGGCTACTGCTTCTGTTCCTTCAGTTGCTTTAGCGTCTACTCCAGATTGGTCTGCGGCTGCATCGATGGCTTTCTTTAGCTTCGTCGGCTGCTTTTCTTTAGCTTCGTCTTTCGCTGCTGATTTTTCTGCATCTGAAAGTTTGTCGTTAGCATCGATGGCTTTTGTCTTTTCTGCCAATGCTGCATCTACTGCGGCTTTTAGCTTTGTCTTTCCCTCACTGGGCTGACTGCGGCTACTGCTTCTGTTCCTTCAGCTGCTTTTAGCGGCTACCCCAGCTTGATGCAGTTGCTGCATCGATGGCTTTCTTAGCTTCGTCTGCGGCTTTCTTAGCTTCTTCTTTCGCTGCTGATTTTTCTGCATCCGAAAGTTTGTCGTTAGTATCGATGGCTTTGTCTTTTTCTCGCCAATGCTGCATCTCACTGCGGCTTTAGCTTTGTCTTTTCCTACTGGGTTGACTGCGGCTACTGCTTCTGTTCCTTCAGTTGCTTTTAGCGTCTACTCCAGATTGGTCTGCGGCTGCATCGATGGCTTTCTTAGCTTCGTCGGCTGCTTTCTTAGCTTCGTCTTTCGCTGCTGATTTTTCTGCATCTGAAAAGTTTGTCGTTAGCGTCGATGGCTTTGTCTTTTTCTGCCAATGCTGCATCTCATTGCGGCTTTAGCTTTGTCTTTTCCTACTGGGTTGACTGCGGCTACTGCTTCTGTTCCTTCAGTTGCTTTAGCGTCTACTCCAGATTGGTCTGCGGCCGCATCGATGGCTTTCTCTTTAGCTTCATCGGCTGCTTTTCTTAGCTTCGTCTTTCGCTGCTGATTTTTCTGCATCTGAAAGTTTGTCGTTAGCGTCGATGGCTTTGTCTTTTTCTGCCAATGCTGCATCTACTGCGGCTTTAGCTTTGTCTTTTCCTACTGGGTTGACTGCGGCTACTGCTTCTGTTCCTTCAGTTGCTTTAGCGTCTACTCCAGATTGGTCTGCGGCTGCATCGATGGCTTTTCTTTAGCTTCGTCGGCTGCTTTCTTAGCTTCGTCTTTCGCTGCTGATTTTTCTGCATCTGAAAGTTTGTCGTTAGCGTCGATGGCTGCTGATTTTTCTGCCAATGCTGCATCCACTGCGGCTTTTAGCTTTGTCTTTCCTACTGGGTTGACTGCGGCTACTGCTTCTGTTCCTTCAGTTGCTTTTAGCGTCTCACTCCAGATTGGTCTGCGGCTGCATCGATGGCTTTCTTTAGCTTCGTCGGCTGCTTTCTTAGCTTCGTCTTTCGCTGCTGATTTTTCTGCATCTGAAAGTTTGTCGTTAGCGTCGATGGCTTTTGATTTTTCTGCCAATGCTGCATCTACTGCGGCTTTAGCTTTGTCTTTCCCTACTGGGCTGACTGCGGCTACTGCTTCTGTTCCTTCAGTTGCTTTTAGCAGCTACCCCCAGCTTGATCAGTTGCTGCATCGATGGCTTTCTTAGCTTCGTCTGCGGCTTTCTTAGCTTCTTCTTTCGCTGCTGATTTTTCTGCATCTGAAAGTTTGTCGTTAGCATCGATGGCTTTGTCTTTTTCTGCCAATGCTGCATCTACTGCGGCTTTAGCTTTGTCTTTTCCTACTGGGTTGACTGCGGCTACTGCTTCTGTTCCTTCAGTTGCTTTAGCGTCTACTCCAGATTGGTCTGCGGCTGCATCGATGGCTTTCTTTAGCTTCGTCGGCTGCTTTCTTAGCTTCGTCTTTCGCTGCTGATTTTTCTGCATCTGAAAGTTTGTCGTTAGCGTCGATGGCTTTGTCTTTTTCTGCCAATGCCGCATCTATTGCGGCTTTAGCTTTTGTCTTTTCCTACTGGGTTGACTGCGGCTACTGCTTCTGTTCCTTCAGTTGCTTTAGCGTCTCACTCCAGATTGGTCTGCGGCTGCATCGATGGCTTTCTTAGCTTCATCGGCTGCTTTCTTAGCTTCTGTCTTTCGCTGCTGATTTTTTCTGCATCTGAAAGTTTGTCGTTAGCGTCGATGGCTTTGTCTTTTTCTGCCAATGCTGCATCTACTGCTTTTTTAGCCTTTTCTTTCCCTACTGGGTTCACCTTCTGAATGTCGGCTTCTCCTGTAGTTTGAGCTGTTGTGACCGCTGTTTGAGCCTCATTAGCTTTATCTGCTGTATCTGCATTAGCAGGTTGCTTATCAATAGCCTCGGTTTGTGCTTGAGCTTTGGCTGTCGCGTCTGCCTTAGCTGTATCTTTTCAGCTTGACTTAACTTATCGTTGTCGTTAATGGCTTGAAGCTTCTTAGCGAGCTCATCTTGAATGGCTTTTTTTAGCCTTTTCTTTCCCTACTGGGTCCACCTTCTGAATGTCGCATTTCTCCCTGTAGTTTGAGCTGTTGTGACCGCTGTTTGAGCCCTCATTAGCTTTATCTGCTGCATCTGCATTAGCAGGGTTGCTTATCAATAGCCCTCGGTTTGTGCTTGAGCTTTTAGTGTCGCGTCTGCCTTAGCTGTATCTTTTTCAGCTTGACTTAACTTATCGTTGTCGTTAATGGCTTGAAGCTTCTTAGCGAGCTCATCTTGAATGGCTTTTTAGCCTTTTTCTTTCCCTACTGGGTTCACCTTCTGAATGTCGGCTTTCTCCTGTAGTTTGAGCTGTTAGGACCGCTGTTTTGAGCCTCATTAGCTTTATCTGCTGTATCTGCATTAGCAGGTTGCTTTATCAATAGCCTCTGGTTTGTGCTTGAGCTTTGTGCTGTCGCGTCTGCCTTAGCTGTATCTTTTTCAGCTTGACTGAACTTATCGTTGTCGTTAATGGCTTGAAGCTTCTTAGCTGAGTCTCATCTTGAATGGTAGCTTTTCTTTCCTACTGGGTTCACCTTCTGAATGTCGGCTTCTCCTGTAGTTTGAGCTGTTGTGACCGCTGTTTGAGCCTCATTAGCTTTATCTGCTGTATCTGCATTAGCAGGTTGCTTATCAATAGCCTCGGTTTGTGCTTGAGCTTTGGCTGTCGCGTCTGCCTTAGCTGTATCTTTTTCAGCTTGACTTAACTTATCGTTGTCGTTAATGGCCTGAAGCTTCTTAGCGAGCTCATCTTGAATGGCTTTTTAGCCTTTTCTTTCCCCTACTGTTCACTCTTCTGAATGTCGGCTTCTCCTGTAGTTTGAGCTGTTGTGACCGCTGTTTGAGCCTCATTAGCTTTTATCTGCTGTATCTGCATTAGCAGGTTGCTTATCAATAGCCCTCGGTTTGTGCTTGAGCTTTGGCTGTCGCGTCTGCCTTAGCTGTATCTTTTTCAGCTTGACTTAACTTATCGTTGTCGTTAATGGCTTTCGAAGCTTCTTAGCGAGCTCATCTTGAATGGCTTTTTAGCCTTTTCTTTCCTACTGGGTTCACCTTCTGAATGTCATTTCTCCCTGTAGTTTGAGCTGTTGTGACCGCTGTTTGAGCCTCATTAGCTTTATCTGCTGTATCTGCATTAGCAGGTTGCTTATCAATCAGCTCTCGGTTTGTGCTTTCGAGCTTTGGCTGTCGCGTCTGCCTTAGCTGTATCTTTTTCAGCTTGACTTAACTTATCGTTGTCGTTAATGGCTTGAAGCTTCTTAGCTGAGCTCATCTTGAATGGCTTTTTAGCCTTTTTCTTTCCCCTACTGGGTTCACCTTCTGAATGTCGGCTTCTCCTGTAGTTTGAGCTGTTGTGACCGCTGTTTGAGCCTCATTAGCTTTATCTGCTGTATCTGCATTAGCAGGTTGCTTATCAATAGCCTCGGTTTGTGCTGAGCTTTGGCTGTCGCGTCTGCCTTAGCTGTATCTTTTTCAGCTTGACTTAACTTATCGTTGTCAATGGCTTGAAGCTTCTTAGCGAGCTCATCTTGAATGCTTTTTAGCCTTTTTCTTCTACTGGGTTCACCTTCTGAAATGTCACTTCTCCTGTAGTTTGAGCTGTTGTGACCGCTGTTTGAGCTCATTAGCTTTATCTGCTGTATCTGCATTAGCAGGTTGTTATCAACAGCCTCGGTTTGTGCTTGAGCTTACGTCGCGTCTGCCTTAGCTGTATCTCTTTCAGCTTTGACTAACTTATCGTTGTCGTTAATGGCTTGAAGCTCTTAGCGAGCTCATCTTGAATGGCTTTTTTAGCCTTTTCTTTCACTGGGTTCACCTTCTGAATGTCGGCTTCTCCTGTAGTTTGAGCTGTTGTGACCGCTGTTTGAGCCTCATTAGCTTTATCTGCTGTATCTGCATTAGCAGGTTGCTTATCAATAGCCTCGGTTTGTGCTTGAGCTTTGGCTGTCGCGTCTGCCTTTAGCTGTATCTTTTTCAGCTTGACTTAACTTATCGTTGTCGTTAATGGCTTGAAGCTTCTTAGCGAGCCCATCTTGAATGGCTTTTTAGCCTCTTTTCCCCTACTGGGTTCACCTTCTGAATGTCGGCTTCTCCCTGTAGTTTGAGCTGTTGTGACCGCTGTTTGAGCCTCATTAGCTTTTATCTGCTGTATCTGCATTAGCAGGTTGCTTATCAATAGCCCTCGGTTTTGTGCTTGAGCTTTGGCTGTCGCGTCTGCCTTAGCTGTATCTTTTTCAGCTTGACTTAACTTATCGTTGTCGTTAATGGCTTGAAGCTCTTAGCGAGCTCATCTTGAATGGCTTTTTAGCCTTTTTCTTTCCCTACTGGGTTCACCTTCTGAATGTCGGCTTCTCCTGTAGTTTGAGCTGTTGTGACCGCTGTTTGAGCCTCATTAGCTTTATCTGCTGTATCTGCATTAGCAGGTTGCTTATCAATAGCCTCGGTTTGTGCTTGAGCTTTTGCTGTCGCGTCTGCCTTAGCTGTATCTTTTCAGCTTGACTTAACTTATCGTTGTCGTTAATGGCTTGAAGCTTCTTAGCGAGCTCATCTTGAATGGCTTTTTAGCCTTTTTCTTTCCCTACTGGGTTCACCTTCTGAATGTCGGCTTCTCCTGTAGTTTGAGCTGTTGTGACCGCTGTTTGAGCCTCATTAGCTTTATCTGCTGTATCTGCATTAGCAGGTTGCTTTATCAATAGCCCTCGGTTTGTGCTTGAGCTTTGGCTGTCGCGTCTGCCTTAGCTGTATCTTTTCAGCTTGACTTAACTTATCGTTGTCGTTAATGGCTTTGAAGCTTCTTAGTGAGCTCATCTTGAATGGCTTTTTAGCCTTTTCTTTCCCTACTGGGTTCACCTTCTGAATGTCGGACTTTCTCCTGTAGTTTGAGCTGTTGTGACCGCTGTTTGAGCCCTCATTAGCTTTATCTGCTGTATCTGCATTAGCAGGTTGCTTATCAATAGCCCTCGGTTTGTGCTTGAGCTTTGGCTGTCGCGTCTGCCTTAGCTGTATCTTTTTCAGCTTGACTTAACTTATCGTTGTCGTTAATGGCTTGAAGCTTCTTAGCGAGCTCATCTTGAATGGCTTTTTTTAGCCTTTTTCTTTCCCTACTGGGTTCACCTTCTGAATGTCGGCTTCTCCTGTAGTTTGAGCTGTTGTGACCGCTGTTTGAGCCTCATTAGCTTTATCTGCTGTATCTGCATTAGCAGGTTGCTTATCAATAGCCTCGGTTTGTGCTTGAGCTTTGGCTGTCGCGTCTGCCTTAGCTGTATCTTTTTCAGCTTGACTTAACTTATCGTTGTCGTTAATGGCTTGAAGCTTCTTAGCGAGCTCATCTTGAATGGCTTTTTTAGCCTTTTCTTTCCCTACTGGGTTCACCTTCTGAATGTCGGCTTCTCCTGTAGTTTGAGCTGTTGTGACCGCTGTTTGAGCCTCATTAGCTTTATCTGCTGTATCTGCATTAGCAGGTTGCTTATCAATAGCCTCGGTTTTGTGCTTGAGCTTTGGCTGTCGCGTCTGCCTTAGCTGTATCTTTTTCAGCTTGACTTAACTTATCGTTGTCGTTAATGGCTTGAAGCTTCTTAGCGAGCTCATCTTGAATGGCTTTTTAGCCTTTTCTTTCCCTACTGGGTTCACCTTCTGAATGTCGCTATCTCCTGTAGTTTGAGCTGTTGGACCGCTGTTTGAGCCTCATTAGCTTTATCTGCTGTATCTGCATTAGCAGGTTGCTTTATCAATAGCCTCGGTTTGTGCTTGAGCTTTGGCTGTCGCGTCTGCCTTAGCTGTATCTTTTTTTCAGCTTGACTTAACTTATCGTTGTCGTTAATGGCTTGAAGCTTCTTAGCGAGCTCATCTTGAATGGCTTTTTAGCCTTTTCTTTCCCTACTGGGTTCACCTTCTGAATGTCGGCTTTCTCCTGTAGTTTGAGCTGTTGTGACCGCTGTTTGAGCCTCATTAGCTTTATCTGCTGTATCTGCATTAGCAGGTTGCTTATCAATAGCCTCGGTTTGTGCTTGAGCTTTGGCTGTCGCGTCTGCCTTAGCTGTATCTTTTTCAGCTTGACTTAACTTATCGTTGTCGTTAATGGCTTGAAGCTTCTTAGCGAGCTCATCTTGAATGGCTTTTTTAGCCTTTTCTTTCCCTACTGGGTTCACCTTCTGAATGTCGGCTTCTCCTGTAGTTTGAGCTGTTGTGACCGCTGTTTGAGCCTCATTAGCTTTATCTGCTGTATCTGCATTAGCAGGTTGCTTATCAATAGCTCTCGGTTTGTGCTTGAGCTTTTGGCTGTCGCGTCTGCCTTAGCTGTATCTTTTTCAGCTTGACTTAACTTATCGTTGTCGTTAATGGCTTGAAGCTTCTTAGCGAGCTCATCTTGAATGGCTTTTTTAGCCTTTTCTTTCCCTACTGGGTTCACCTTCTGAATGTCGGCTTCTCCTGTAGTTTGAGCTGTTGTGACCGCTGTTTGAGCCTCATTAGCTTTATCTGCTGTATCTGCATTAGCAGGTTGCTTATCAATAGCCTCGGTTTGTGCTTGAGCTTTGGCTGTCGCGTCTGCCTTAGCTGTATCTTTTTCAGCTTGACTTAACTTATCGTTGTCGTTAATGGCTTGAAGCTTCTTAGCGAGCTCATCTTGAATGGCTTTTTTAGCCTTTTCTTTCCCTACTGGGTTCACCTTCTGAATGTCGGCTTCTCCTGTAGTTTGAGCCGTTGTGACCGCTGTTTGAGAATCAGCACCTGTAATAGCACGGTTCGCTTTGCTAGCTTCCTCTCTTGCCTGCTTCTTAGCCCTAGCCTTTTCAGTTGGCGACAAGTGACCATTATCTTCAATACTTTGCTCTTTTTCAGTCAACTTAGCAGTTACAGCATCGTTTGCTTTCTTTTTAATTTGCACCTCTTCGTTCAAATTTTTCCGCTGTGCTACAGCGTCTATTGCTACTGTTTTGTAATTATCTGTAGTACTAGCGTCAGAAGTCAGTGCTTCTTGAATAGCTTGCAATTTTGCGTCATAAATTGCTTTGGTTTCTGGTGTTGACCACTTAGTATCTTCCGCTTTTTGCTCTGTTAACTTTGTATAAACTTTTGTCAACAAATCTTTAGCTACTTTTCTAGTATCCTGAGTAACTGTAAATCCTAATCCAGTGATTGGCAGAGCATAATGATCCCATGGCACCTGATACCCCATACCTAAATGTAAATTATCCGCAGAACTAATACGAATCTTATAACTCGTATATCCTTTAGGAATGTCAATCGCTTTACTTGTGAAGGTTCCTGCTGTTCCTTTTGGTGTATTTTGAGTTTCCGCTAATTTCTGGTTCAAAGCATCTTTATTTGGAGAAGTTCTAGAACTAGTAAAGTTAGTGCTTTGTTTCTCGCTTGCAGCCGTCACCTTCATATCATCAGTACTTTTTAGTTTGTGAAGGATCGAAAGTAACATCATAAAGCGTTTTCTCTACATTTTCTTTGTAACCTATTAATTCAACCTTATATAACGCTTTTTTCCCGTTAATATCTCCTGTATAGCCTGTTTTAAATTGAATCGTTGTACTAGTTCCTACAGTAGGTGAATATACTCTAAATGTTTTTTCTATCCCATTAAAACCTTTTATACCTTTAGCAATACCAGGTCCTTCATAATTTTCCATATATGATGTTCCATCAAAGGTTTGTTCATTTCTACTACTTAGAGTTCTGACTTTGGACAAAAAGAGGGCATACTCATTACTACGATCAAACACAGATTCAACTGTCCATGTTTTATTTGTACGGTCATTTACTTTTACTGTGTTAACCGTTTCAATAGGGAAGACCCCTGAATCTGTCTTTCTTGCAACAGCAAACTTCCCTTTTCCTTCACTGGTTACTGCAGTCCAGCCTCCAAACTCCTCAATCTCTTTTATCTCACCTGGAGCTATTCCTTTAGTTCTACCGATATCATCTATTGTGGCTAGTTTTTTTTCATTTTCTACTGTTCTGGGCAAATTTTTTAATTTAGTTGCCAAATCATCTACATTTGCACTATCCTCTGGCGCTGTATACACTCGATTCGCCGCCTCATCACTTGTAGTATCCATTGTTGAGCTAGGATCTGCATCACGTTTTTTACGTGATTTTGGTTTGTGGCTTTCTGTTGTTGCAGTTTCTTCTGCAGGTTTTGTTGTTGCTACTGATGTCGTAGATGGCTCTTCAGCTTTCACTGTTGTTTGTTCTTTGTTTTCTACGCTATTTGCTTCTGCAGATGATGCCTCAGTGTTTTTTTCTGCTAATTTTTCTTCTGTTGTTGAAGTAGTAGATGATACTACTGGCGCTGGAGTAGCATCAGCAGGTTTTGAAGTAGTTGTGTCTGCTTGAGCTTTCGAAACAGTAGCTGACTCCACTGATGTTGAGCTTGCATCAGCAGGTGTTGGAGTAGTTGTATCTGCTTGAGCTTTCGGAGCAGTAGCTTCACTGCTACCAGAATTTTCATCCAACTGATTATTTGCTGGAGTAGCTGCTAGGGCAGAATCTGTTGCTGTTACGTTTGGTTCTGCTGCATACACTGCACCATTTCCCAAAAACATAAAAAATGCTGCAACCGCTACACTGGCCGCACCAAAAACTTACTTTTCTGACAGAGTAACGAGTTACCTTCTCACGACGTGAGCGTTCTACTCGACTCATAGAATGATTATTTTCCATCTATAAAGACTCCTTTATAATTTATTAAACTAGTGAAGACAGTAATGCTAGTTAATATATATATATATATATATATTAACTGAAAGAATCACATATACACTATTTTAATTCTAATTTTATCATTGTTATACTAATAAATCAAGTATTTTGATTTATTAGACAGAAAAATAAAAATACACTTAGATTTTATTTCATGCCGAAGTTGAAACAGCACATTGAAACTTCTAAAACATTGCTATAAACTTGTTTGAATTCCCCAATAGATTTGTTCGCAGTTTATTTCAATCTACTGTAGTCTTAAACAGTTATAAAAGCGAAATCAAGAAAGTATATAAGAACAGCTTCATTCACACTAACAAGACCTAAGATTTAAAAACAAAAAACGAACAAAATAGAATTCTAACCGTCTAGAAAACTAGTTTTATTCGTTTTTTATGTTTAAGTCTAAACTTTCATTTCAAACTCTAATAACTTAACGCACTTCTGCATTGACTTTTTCTTCAAGCGATGCTTGGATTTTTTCCATGTAGCGTGCGACTTCTTCGTCCGTCAAGCTATCTTCTGGATTTTGGAAAGTCAAGCTATAAGCCATTGACTTCATACCAAGTCCCAATTTTTCACCTGAGAAAACGTCAAAGAGTTTGATATCTGTCAAACGTTTCACGCCGGCAGCTTGGATCGCGTCTACAACTTCTTGGTGAGTTACTTCTGCCTTGAGGAGAAGGGCAACGTCACGGCTGACTGCTGGGAATTTCGTGATTTCCATAAATGGAGCAGCAGGTTGAAGCGCAGCTTCGATGGCTGAAAGGTTGAGCTCAGCTACATACGTTTCTGGAATATCGTAGGCCTTAGCAGTGACTGGATGCACTTGGCCAAGAAAACCAAGAACTTGGTCACCGAGTGAAATGACTGCTGTACGACCTGGATGAAGGCTAGCGATTTCAGATGTTGCTATATAAGTTACTTGGGGAGTCCCAAACGAGCGAAGAGGGCTTCAAGGATTCCCTTAGCATAGAAGAAATCAACTGAAACTGCTACTGTTTGGAAATCTTTTTCTGCAACCAAGCCTGTCAAGGCAAAGGCAAAACTGTTGATCTCATTTGGAAGTTCTTCTTTTGGATTGCCAGTTTGTTCAAAGACTTTTCCAATCTCATAAAGGGCCAAGTTTTTATTCTTACGAGCTACGTTATAAGCCACTGTATCAAGGATACCAGAAATCATATTTTGACGGAGGACTGAACGATCCACAGTCATTGGCCACATAAGTTCAGTAAGGTTACTTGGTTGAGCCGTAAACTCAACTGCTTTTTCAGGAGTTGTTAGAGCATAGGTGATGATTTCTGTCAAACCTGCTCCTTCAGCAATCGTACGAACCTGACGGCGGAGTTTTTGTGTGGCTGTCAATTCACCAGCTGTCCCATCATCTTTTGGAAGACTAGTTGGCAAGCGGTCATATCCATAGATACGAGCGATTTCTTCAAAGAGGTCTGCCTCGATAGCGATATCCCAGCGACGGCGTGGGACGCTGACTGTAAAACTGTCTGCATTTCCAGAAAGACCAAAGCCAAGACGACGGAAGACGTCTTCTACATCAGCGTATGAAAGCTCCGTACCAAGGACACGATTAACGTCTGCAAGGGTTGAAGAAACTTCCACATCAGAGGTGTCAAGCTCACCCGCTGAAACGATGCCTTTACGCACCGTCGCACCTGCAAGTTCTGCAATCATACTAGCTGCCGCATCAAGTGCTTCATTAACTGTTGCCACATTGATACCTTTTTCAAAGCGAGAAGATGACTCAGAACGAAGGTTGAGACGTCCGCTAGTCTTGCGGATTGATTTTCCGTTGAAGACTGCAGCTTCAAGGACGACACGACTAGATTTTTCAGAGATTTCTGTTGCTTGACCACCCATAACACCTGCAAGGGCTACTGGCTTATCAGCCACAGTGATGACCAGGTCAGTTTCTGCAAGTTCTCGCTCTTCACCGTCCAAGGTCACTAATTTTTCACCAGCACGCGCTTCACGCACACGGATGTCAGTTCCTTCAAAGGTATCCAAGTCAAAGGCATGCATAGGTTGACCAAAGTAGAGCAGGATGTAGTTGGTCACGTCCACCACGTTGTTAATAGGACGGATACCTTCATTCATGAGAAGGTTTTGCAACCATTGTGGACTTGGTGCGATAGTCACATTGTCCAAGATACGAGCGGCATAGTAAGGCGCCTTGTCTGTCTCAATGCCCACAGAAAGAGCATCCGCTGCAGCTTGGTCAGTTTCTGAAAGAGTAAATTCTTTAAAGTTGACTGCCTTATCATAGATGGCTGCCACTTCGTGAGCCACCCCACGCATAGAAAGAGCGTCCGCACGGTTTGGAGTGATGGAAAGTTCGATGATTTCATCATCCAAGTCTAGATATGAAATGACTTCCTCACCTGGAACGGCATTTTCTGGCAAAATTTGAATTCCATCTGCGAATTCCTTAGGCACAACCGAGTCAGAAATTCCCAATTCGCCCAGCGAGCAAATCATCCCAAGTGACTCAAGACCACGAATTTTTCCTTTTTGATTTTGTAGTTGTCAGCGATACGAGCTCCTGGAAGAGCCACCATAACCTTGATACCAGCACGCACATTTGGGGCACCACAGACGATTTGACGAGCTTCTTCTTCGCCAACGTTAACCTGACAAACATGGAGGTGAGTTTCTGGCACATCTTCACAAGACAAGACCTCACCGACGACAATTTTTGAGAGACCAGCAGCAGGTGATTCGACACCTTCTACTTCGATCCCTGTAGTTGACATTTTTTCAGCCAACTCTTGTGATGGCACATCAATGTCCACCAATTCTTTTAACCATTTATAAGATACAAGCATAATTTAGTTCTCCAGAATGACAGTTGTCCCTCTGGTTCTTTTCCTTTCCTATCATTTCAATAGAAGAATCATCTTCTTACCTTAATTTCTTTTTCAGTAACCAATCCGTATCTACTTTTTGACCAACCATAAAATGATGTTGGCTAAACTTTTCAAAACCATATCGATTATAAAACGCTTGAGCTTTTGTATTATGCTCCCAAACACCTAACCAAGCCCAGGAAAAACTATTTTTTGTAGCAAGTTCCAAAGCGAATTCAAACAGTTGCTTACCGAATCCAAATCCTTGGAATTTTTGTAGCACATAGAGGCGTTGAATTTCAAAAGCGTCCTCTAATTCTCTCTCAGTTTGAGCACTTCCCCAGTTAACTTTGAGAAAACCGGCTATCTCCTCTTCATGCATAATGAAATAGGTTTCGAAGTCAGGATTTTCCAACTCAGTTGACAAAACTCTCAGACTATAAGCCTCTTCAAAGTATTCCTGTAACTACTCTTCCGTATTATCATGAGCAAATGTTTCACGAAAGGTTTGTTTGGCAATTTTGGACAACACCCCAACATCTGCCATTTCTACTTTTCTAATCATTATTTAAACTGTTCTGAGAAGCGGACATCCCCTTGATAGAATCCACGGATATCATTGATTCCGTAACGTAGCATAGCTACACGTTCTTGTCCAAGACCAAAGGCAAATCCAGAGTAAACAGTTGCATCGATACCACTCATTTCAAGGACACGTGGGTGAACCATACCGGCCCCCATAATTTCGATCCAACCTGTTTTCTTACATACGTTACAGCCTTCTCCACCACACTTGAAGCAAGAAACATCCACCTCAACAGATGGCTCTGTGAATGGGAAGTAGGATGGACGCAAACGAATTTGACGCTCTTCACCAAACATTTTTTGCACAATCAACTGCAGGGTTCCTTGAAGGTCTGCCATAGAGATATTTTTCCCAACAACCAAGCCTTCAATTTGGTGGAACTGGTGACTGTGGGTCGCATCGTCTGTATCACGACGGAAAACGCGTCCTGGTGAGATCATTTTCAAAGGCCCTTTAGAGAAATCATGAGCATCCATGGCACGCGCCTGCACAGGAGATGTATGAGTACGGAGTATGATTTCTTCTGTGATATAGAAGGTGTCCTGCATATCGCGGGCTGGATGGTCTTTGGGAAGGTTCATACGTTCAAAGTTATAGTAGTCTTGCTCCACTTCAAAACCATCTACGACTTGGTAACCCATCCCAATGAAATATCTTCGATTTCTTCACTGGTTTGTGTGAGGACATGACGGTGACCAGTCGCAACAGGACGACCCGGAAGCGTCACATCGATACTCTCGCTAGCCAACTGTGCAGCGACTTTCTTTTCTTCCAAGAGCTTAGCTGTTTCTTCAAAAGCAGCTGTCAAGACATCACGAGCTTCATTTACGTGTTTCCCAATGATTGGACGCATCTCAGCAGAAACATCTTTCATTCCTTTGAGGATTTCAGTAAGCGAACCCTTTTTACCAAGGACTGAGACACGCAAATCGTGCATCTCTTTTTCATTTTCAGCAGTAATCTGCTTCAAGCTAGCCAGCGTTTCTTCACGAAGCGCTTTTAATTGTTCTTCAATAGTTGACATATTTCCTCCATCAGTCTCTCATAAGATAAAAAGAAAACCACATGCCAAAAACTCCACTCGGAGCGTTGACACGCGGTACCATCCGTTTTCATCTGACAAGTCAGACCTTCATTTCTAAATCCATGCGCAAGTGAATTCACCCAGCTTTCATATAGAGAGCTTGCAGTCACGGCTCTCCTCCCTGATATACTTCCCTTGAGTTACTAGTCTTGCAGATTCCTATTCAATTACTACTTAGTTTATCAGATTTTTAGTTAAAAAACAAGTTAGATTAGACTAATTTCAGTATAAAAAGGAACAAGACACAATGCACTACCTATTTGTAGGGCCTATTTCATCTGCTTTCCTTTTCAACAAAAGAGTTACTGCTTGATTAAAACCATCACACCAGTTATACCATTTTGCTTCATACTCATCTTGAGTTAAGATATGATTTTTTAAATCCAGAACAGAGTAGATTTTTCTTTCTTCGCAGGCTTGCGCATAGAGATGATATAGTTCATCACCACCATCTCTATCCCACTCAGCAGAAATCGTATCCCGACCTGCCAATAAAGCCTGATAAGCCCTGTGATGCCCATCTGTAATCAACAAGCAATCTCCAAAGGCAAGAATACTGATTGGATCGACTTGGATTGTTTCTGCCGACTGGTAAAGCATCTGAATATCTTGCAACTTCTTTTCTGATAAGTATAGTTGAGTCGGATGAAGATCTGCTATATTGACTTTCATTTCTTTCTCCTCAAAGGAATTTGATACTCACTTCTGCTTGCCTTTAAATCGCCATTGGAAGCGTAGCTTGTCATAGAAAGGAAACTCTATAAACAGGACTCCCAAACCCACACAGAGACTGGCAAGGACGTCTGATGGATAATGAACTCCCAGATAGACCCTTGATACCAACACACTGACTAGGTAGAGACCTAGCACGATTTGCACGATTTTTCTCCAGACTGGATCTTTCATCCGTTGACTGAGAATGACAATCAGAGAACCGACCATCAAGGTTACAGCCAGAGAATGCCCGCTTGGAAAGGAAAATCCCTTCTCCTCTACCAAGTGTAAAATAGCTGGTCGTGGACGCTGGTAGACATTTTTAAAGGTCACGATTAAAAGACCTGCTAAAGCCAGATTTCCCAGCATGAAGAAACTTTCTATCTTCCATCGCTTACGATAAAAGATAAAGGCTGTAATAACAACCCAAGTGATAATCACTGGGATATCAATCAAGCGTGTAATAGCTCTGAAAAGAACAGTCAAGTAATCTGGTAAGTCTCCTCGAATGGCAGTCTGGATCGATTGGTCAAAATTGACCAACATTTCAGGATAAAATTTTACCATGTAGCCAAGAATAACGAAAAGTAAAAGGGCAAAACTGCCCTTCATCAAAAATGTTTGTTTATCTTTCATAATGTTTTAAGGTTGGTTTCAAAGGACGTACAACAACCAGAATGAAACGGAAAAGATTACACCTTCAATCAAATTAAAAGGTAATACCATGGTCATCAGGTAGTTGGAAAGTCCCAAAATTTTTCCAATATCAAAGTTAGCAAACTTAGCGTACAAAGGAACAGCGTAAACATAGTTGAGAACCAACATAGCCACGGTTAAACCAATAGTCCCAGCTAGAGAGCCTAGTAGGAAACGAAGGCTTGTCCGTTCCTTTTTCCAAATCAAAGCAAAGACGATGACAAAAACTCCCAAAGCTACGATATTCATTGGCAAGCCAATGTAAGTATTCACTCCCTGACTGTTAAGAAGCAATTTCAAGAGTGAGCGAAGCAAGAGAATTCCTAGAGCAGCAGGCAAATCCATGACCACCAGACCCACAAGGACTGGCAAGATACTAAATTCAATCTTGAGGAAGGACGCCGCTGGTAAAAGCGGAAAGTCAAAGTACATCAGCACAAATGAGATGGCTGATAAGATCGCAATGGTCGAAAGTCGACGTGTGTTTGTCATAACAGGTTCCTCCAATTTTCTATAAAATCAGAAGAAGTTAGAAAGGATTCCTCTATCTATTCTATCTTTTTATATCCCAAAAGTTCCCTCTCACTCTATTAAGGAAATTCAAGCAAGCGGTTACAGTTTGGCTATAAATCTATCAGAATAGACAAAGCTATTCTTTCGTCTTCTCCCATCCAGACTATACTGTCGGTTGTGGAATCGCACCACATCAGCTTGCGCTCGCGGACTTATTTGGCTAAGATATTTTAGATTTATCTAGGCGTCGCAGTCGAAGATAATACTTAAAGTATATCGAGACAAGACAACGACGAGAAAGCTAAAATAACTAGTCAAATTTACCGCCGGTCGGGAATTTCACCCTGCCCTGAAGACTCTTTTATCATAACAAAAAACGCTTGCAAGCGCAAGCATTTTGTTCATTTTCATTTTCATTTTTTATTTCAATTTATCCACTTCATAGGTATGAACAAGCTCAAGACCTGCAAAGTTCTGCTGGCGAAGAGCCTCATAGACAATCATGCAGACGGTATTAGACACATTGAGACTGCGGACATGTTCATCATTCATGGGAATACGGAGAGCTTTCTCAGGATGTTCTCGCATAAAGTCCTCCGGCAAGCCCTTGTCTTCACGTCCAAAGAGAAAATAATGGTCTTCATCAGTCGATAAATCCACATCAGAATACACTTTCTCAGCAAATTTTGAGATCAGATAGAGTTTACCCTTCATCTGAGACATGAAATCCTCCAAACTCTCGTAAAAATAAATCTCTAGCTTATCCCAATAATCCAATCCAGCTCGCTTCATCTTGCGGTCATCAATAGGAAAGCCCATTGGCTTGATGATATGGAGGGGAGAATTGGTCGCAGCGCAAGTACGCGCGATATTGCCTGTATTTTGTGGAATTTGTGGTTCAAATAATACAATGTGATTTGTCATGACTTGCTTCCTTTTACCATTGCAAAAAAATAGCCACACTGCCCGGAGTCAAGCTCAGCAAACAGCGTGGTTAAGGCATCGTTAACTTACCTCACAACAGGTTTGAAGTAAATCAGCGAAACTACTTTCTTAGTATAACACTTTCAGAATCATTGTCAATAGAAACGACTTGATTTTTTCAATTTTTCAAGCTATTTCCAAGGGTTGTAAAATCGTCCCTGATTCTGCAAGATAAGTAGTAAACTAGCTACTAAAAACAAGGCTGCCAAGAGCAAGGTAAGATAGTCTCCTTTTTTCAAGGCCTGGTAACTATACCAAGTACGTTCTTTCTCTTTTCCAAAGCGGCGAAGCTCCATGGCGGTCGCGATGGTATCAATGCGTTCTAGCGAGCTAAAAATCAAGGGAGTAATAATGCGTAGATTGCCTTTGATTCGTTGCATGAGAGAAGCTTTCTTGGATAATTCCATCCCACGCGCTTCCTGAGACATCTTGATGGTAAAGAATTCTTCCTGCAAATCTGGAATATAGCGCAAAGTCAGGCTGACTGAATAGGCAATCTTATAGGGCACACCAATTTGATTTAAACTGGATGCAAACTGACTAGGATGAGTTGTCATCAAAAAGATAATAGCCAGAGGAATGGTGCAAAGGTACTTAATAGCCAAATTTAGCAGATAAAAGAGCTCTTGACTGGTCAGAGTGTAGGCACCGATTCCCTGCCAAATCACACTTCTCTCTCCGTAAAGTCCAACCCCATACTCGGGAGAAAAGAGATAGACCATCAAAACGTTTAAAACGGCAAATACCGTCGCAAAAACTGCTACAAAGGAAACATCTTTAAAACGGATTTCTGACAAATAGAGGAGAAAGACCGAAAAGATGGCAATCAGAACAAGCAGTCTGGTATCATAGCTAATCATGGCCGCCAATGACACAAGGATGAAAAAGAGAAGTTTTCCAGCTCCTGACAAGCGATGAATCACAGTATCTCTATGCTGGTAACCAATTAATTTGCTTGCATCCTTCTCTCCTTTCTTTGTAAAATGCCGTTAAAGCAAGTGGATCCACGTCTAGTTTCTTGGCCAAATTAAAGATTGAAGTTTCTTTTAGGTTGGCTTTTACTAACAGCTCAGGATTGCTCAACAGACTCGCTGGATCAATATCGGCAATCAATTCCCCATCCACTATAACAAGGGCTCGGTCTGAATAATCCAGCATCAATTGCATATCATGGGTAATCATGACAATGGTATGACCTTTTTGATGCAACTCTTCGAGAAATTCCATAATCTCAGTATAGTTCTTCTGGTCTTGACCTGCAGTTGGTTCATCTAAGAGGATAATTTCAGCCCCCAAGACCAAAATCGATGCAATAGTCACACGTTTTTTCTGACCAAATGACAGGGCAGAAATGGGCCAATTACGGAATTCATAGAGACCACAGATTGTCAAGGTTTCATAGACTCTCGTTTCAATTTCCTGCTCATCCACACCTCGCAAACGAAGTCCCAAAGCCACCTCATCAAAGATCATGTTGGTTGAAATCATTTGATTAGGATTTTGCAGCACATAGCCTACTCGTTCCGCCCGCTCTGCAACAGAATCTCCTTTGATATCCTGCCCTTCCCAAAGATAGCGACCTTCAGTCTGAATAAAGCTACTCAAAGCCTTGGCTAGAGTTGACTTCCCTGCTCCATTTTTCCCGACAATGGCAATCTTTTCGCCCTTTTTAATATCCAGATAAATGGATTTTAAAATCGGTCTATCATCATAAGAAAACGACACGTCCTCTAGTCTAAAGAGTGACTGCAATTCTGGGGTTTCTTTTGCCAGTTCATTCTGCAACTGAACCTGACCTTTTGTGATAGACAAGTTATCCAGATTTGCTAATTGTTCTTCCTTGACTAAATCCACACCCAATTGACGGAGAGTGGTTAGATAAAGGGGTTCCCGAATTCCATTGTGTGTCAATAAATCAGTCGCTAGTAACTGATCAGGGCTCCCATTAAATAGGATATGACCATCATTAATCAAGACAATCCGATCCACAGGGCGATGCAGAACATCCTCCAAACGGTGCTCGATAATAAGAGTCGTCGTCCCTCTTCCTTATGAATCTGGTCAATCAATTCGATAATATCCTGACCTGACTTGGGATCCAGATTGGCGAGTGGCTCATCAAACAAAAGAATCGGACTCTCATCAATCAAGACACCAGCCAGACTGACCTCGCTGCTTTTGTCCACCTGACAAATCCTGAGGGACGCTGAGCCAGTAAAGGGAGAAGGTCCAGCTTTTTTCAGCCCATTTATGAACACGACTTTTTCATCTCATCTAGAGCTGTCACATCATTTTCCAGAGCAAAAGCCAAAGTCCTCTGCCACGGATAGACCCTGATAAACTGCCCATCTGTATCCTGCAAAACTGTGCTGACTAGATGAGATTTATCATAGATGCTCATATCAAAGGCTGCTTGCCCCTTGATCAAAAAAATTCTCCAGACATCTGACCCTTGTAAATATTGGGAATAATCCCATTCAAACACTGACCCAAGGTAGACTTACCTGACCCAGATGGCCCAACAATTAAGACTTTCTCCCTTGTAAATGGTCAAATCTACTCCCTTGCAAGGGTCGGCTCTTGTTGTGTTTCATACTGGAAAGAGAAATCCTTCCACTCAATTATAGCTTCTTTCATCTTACTCTCTTCATTCGCTTCTTAGACTTCTATTTTATCATAAATCGAACCCTTCTTGCAGACTCTTCTCTTAAAAACTTAGCGCCAAAAAGATTCCTATCCTAGCTTGCTTGCCTAACTAATCTATAAACATCGAAAAAGACTGGTTGCCCAGCCTTTTCCTTTATGTTAATCCTTTTTCAAACTTCCTGAACGAGTCTGTGTACGTGAATAAGCTAGCAAGAGAAGGGTCCCTGCGATAGCTACAGTTACAGCATTAGCAATTCCCGCAACAATCCCTTGGGCAAATACTTTTTCTGCCGCTTCCTGATAAATCACAACATCTCCGAGTGGTGCCAAGCCCCCCCAAACAAGAGCATTTGCAACAATCTGAATGAGGTTAAAGAAGACAATATCCTTCAACTCAAAAACACCCTGTGTTACTCGAATGTATTTTCTAAAGAGTCCGACAGCTAGACCAAAGAGACCACTAGCAATAATCCAAGTCCACCAAAGACCGTAGCCAGCAAGTGAATCCTTCACTGCATGCCCAATTAAACCAACAAGTAGACCAACTACTGGGCCAAAAATGATAGACAAGAGGCTCTGTACCGCATACTGAAGCTGGATGCTTGTATTTGGAACAGGTGTCGGAATGCTGATCATCCCGATGACAACAAAGAGCGCAGCTCCAACACCGATAGCAACAACTTGTTTAATTGATTGATTTTTCATCTATATTCTCCTATTTTATCCTTCTATTTTCTTTATTTCAATGGTCCAAGATGAACCGACGCCCACATTATAAGCCTTGGCAAAGGAACCTTGGTTGATAGCCAGACCTAAACGATAGAGAGAGTTGATGTAAAGGATGGGTTGCCCAATTCTCACATCTGCAAATGATTTGCCATAGACAACCTGATTTTGATAGACCAGCATATCTGCATGATAGATAGTCACTTCAAAACGGTCACCGATGCTGGTTCCAACTTGTAGAATTCTTCTCGCGTGATAGAGGTCCAAAGCGAACCAAAACGCACATCCAGAATATCAATAGCTCCCTTCACCAGATGATCTTCAATGATGGTCTCTACGACTGGAAGTTCCACAATCTGATCCACACTGAGCTCTGGTCCCACTTCCTCAAAAGTAATGTGACCGCTGGCTAGTTTAGCACCTGTATAAGCATAGACATCACGACCATGAAAGGTATAAGAATGCTCTGTATTTTGACGCCTATTGGCCACTTCAGAAATTTCACGAATGGCTACAATACCAACGTGTTTCTTGATAAAAGAAAGCGTCCCATTATCTGGTGTGACAATGTATTGGTTTTTTGCAGTCTTGGCAACTACACTCTTACGTTTCGAGCCGACACCTGGATCGACAACCGATACAAACGTCGTTCCCTCAGGCCAGTAATCCACCGTCTGAAAGAGACGATAGCTCCCCTCAAAAATATTATAAGGCGTGATATCGTGCGTCAAATGATGAATTTTTAAGGTTGGAGACTCTTCTAAAGCCACTCCAATCATAGCCGATACCGCACCATCAACCAGACCAAAGTCTGATTGTAATACCAGTAAATTATTATTCATTTTATCTCCTTGTATATCCTTTATCATACCATATTTTCTAGAAAGGTGCTAATAGCTATTTCAATTGATTAGGGTATAGTTTTACCTTATAGCAAATTTCCTACTAAAAACTCTGGTTATTAGCTAGTAGGTGCATTTTTTCTTGAAAAAAGGTATGATAGTTACATCATGAAAAAGTAGGTTTTATTATGAAAATTATCCTTGTCGGAGGGGGAAAAGTTGGTTCTGCCCTCTGTCGCTCCTTGGTTGCAGAAAAGCACGATGTTTTGCTGATTGAGCAAGACGAAGCTGTCCTCAATCATATTGTCAATCGCTTTGATATCATGGGTATCCTTGGTAACGGGGCCGATTTTACCATCCTTGAGCAAGCCAGTGTCCAGGATTGTGATATCTTTATCGCCCTGACTGAATACGATGAAGTGAACATGATTGCAGCCGTTCTAGCCAAAAAAATGGGAGCTAAAGAGACCATCGTTCGGGTGCGAAACCCTGAATACTCTAACTCTTATTTCAAAGAAAAGAATATTCTCGGTTTTTCTCTTATCGTTAACCCTGAGCTCTTGGCTGCCCGCGCTATCGCGAATATCATTGACTTCCCCAACGCCCTATCTGTCGAACGTTTCTTTGGTGGACGGGTCAGCTTGATGGAATTCACTGTTAAATCCTCCAGTGGTCTTTGCCAAATGCCCATTTCTGATTTTCGGAAAAAATTTGGCAATGTCATTGTCTGTGCGATAGAAAGGGATCATCAAATTATCATCCCAAGTGGTGACATGACCATACAGGATAAAGATAGAATCTTTGTCACTGGTAACCGTGTTGATATGATGCTCTTCCATAATTATTTTAAATCTCGTGCCGTGAAGAGCCTTCTTATTGTTGGAGCTGGTAGAATTGCCTATTATCTACTAGGTATCCTCAAAGACAGTCGTATCGATACCAAGGTTATTGAAATCAATCCTGAAATCGCCAGCTTCTTTAGCGAGAAATTCCCAAATCTCTACATCGTTCAAGGAGATGGTACCGCAAAAGATATCCTGCTGGAAGAAAGTGCTCAAAACTATGATGCCGTTGCGACTCTAACAGGAGTCGATGAGGAAAATCTGATTACCTCTATGTTCCTTGACAGGGTAGGTGTACAAAAAAAATATCACCAAGGTCAATCGTACCAGTCTCCTCGAGATTATCAATGCGCCTGATTTTTCAAGTATCATCACACCTAAAAGCATCGCTGTAGATACAATCATGCACTTTATTCGTGGTCGGGTTAATGCCCAGTATTCAGACCTTCAAGCCATGCACCATCTAGCCAATGGCCAAATCGAAACCCTACAATTCCATATCAAGGAAGCCAATAAAATGACTACCAAACCTCTTTCTCAACTAAAACTGAAAAAAGGGGTTCTTATTGCAGCCATCATTCGAAAGGGCAAGACTATTTTCCCTACTGGGGAGGATACGCTTGAAGTCGGAGACAAGCTCCTAGTAACAACCCTGTTGCCAAACATCACCAAGATTTATGACTTGATCGCGAGGTAAGATATGAATAAAAGTATGATTCGTTACCTCCTTTCAAAGTTACTTTTGATTGAAGCTGTTCTCCTCTTGGTTCCTGTTGCGATTGCCATCTACTACCATGAATCGAGCCAAGTCTTTACATCCCTCTTTACAACGATTGGGATTCTCGTATTACTAGGTGGCTCAGGAATTTTACAAAAGCCAAAAAATCAACGGATTTATGCCAAGGAGGGAATCTTGATTGTGGCCCTCTGTTGGATCCTTTGGTCTTTCTTTGGCGGTCTCCCCTTTGTTTTTGCTGGTCAAATTCCCAGCGTTATCGATGCCTTTTTTGAAATCAGTTCGGGCTTTACAACTACTGGAGCAACTATTCTGAACGACGTTTCGGTTCTCAGTTGTTCCCTCCTCTTCTGGCGAAGTTTTACCCACTTGATTGGAGGGATGGGAGTGCTTGTTTGCACTTGCTATTATGGATAATGCCAAGAATAGCCACCTAGAAGTGATGAAGGCTGAGGTTCCTGGCCCTGTTTTTGGCAAGGTTGTATCCAAACTAAAAAACACTGCCCAGATTCTCTATCTCCTTTATCTAGCTCTCTTCTCCCTCTTTGTCATCATCTATTATCTAGCCGGAATGCCCCTATTTGATAGTTTTGTCATTGCCATGGGTACTGCGGGTACAGGAGGATTTACCGTCTATAACGACGGAATTGCCCACTATGGTAGCTCACTGATTACCTATCTAGTTAGTATCGGAGTTTTGGTTTTTGGGGTAAATTTCAATCTCTACTACTACCTCATGCTCCGCCGCGTCAAAGCCTTCTTTGGTGACGAGGAACTTCGTGCTTACTTGCTCATCGTGCTAGTTTCTACAGGCTTGATTAGCCTTAATACCCTCTATCTCTACCCAGGATTTTCCAAGAGCTTTGAAATGGCCTTCTTCCAAGTTTCCAATATCATTACAACGACTGGTTTTGGTTACGGAGATATTACCAACTGGCCCCTCTTCTCCCAGTTTATCCTTCTCTTCCTCATGGCAATCGGTGGTTCTGCTGGTTCAACCGCAGGTGGACTCAAGGTTATTCGAGGCCTCATCCTTTCAAAAATTGCTAAAAATCAGATTTTGTCAATTCTATCACCCCACCGTGTTTTGACCCTCCATGTTAATAAAACGGTGATTGACAAAGATACCCAGCATAAGATTCTCAAGTACTTTGTCATCTATGCTATGATTTTGCTAGCGCTTATCTTTATTGTCAGCCTAGATAGCAATGATTTTCTGGTTGTGACTAGCGCTGTCTTTAGCTGTTTCAATAATATAGGACCTATTCTAGGAACCACTTCTAGTTTCTCAATCTTTAGTCCTATCTCAAAAATTCTCCTCTCCTTTGCAATGATTGCAGGGCGTTTGGAGATTTACCCAATCCTCTTCTTTTATGAAGAGAA